>Ga0116231_10002850_pt1 | contig 36043 bp, 27 predicted proteins | sample S1TSphgellanicum_2_FD_89695 | JGI IMG/M metagenome (GOLD analysis project Ga0116231, IMG submission 89695) | Host-associated microbial communities from peat moss isolated from Minnesota, USA - S1T2_Fd - Sphagnum magellanicum MG | ecosystem: Host-associated > Plants > Peat moss > Unclassified...
AGTCTGCAAAATTAGTACAGAATTCACAACCCTTTTTGCTTGCTAGGACACAACTGACCAAGAGACTCAACTCAAAACTATTCTCAAAATCCAGTCAATGTAGCAAGGAGGTTTTGGGTACAGATTCAAACTACTGAATTAGCAGCTGTGTTTTCTCACTCCACACTATGGCCTGTGGGGGGAACTGGATGTAATAAAGATTCTTACCTATTCAGCTTGTGCCAAAGATTGATCCTCTACTGGAGGATCTTCTGGTGCAGTTGGAGGGAACTCGACAGTTTTGGATGAGGTTTGAGAACCTGTCAATCGTGCAAGTGCCACAAAGGTGGTCCCGCCAAGCACATTGTTGAGGCCTCGAAGAACAAAGACAGCTGATTTGAATGCTGTGGGATGCAACTGGGCTGCTAAAGAGAATTCGAGCCCATTTAGTGTCTGGTATCTTAAGTTGCTGCTGAATCCCATGTGCAGTGCCCAAGTAGCAGAGCATTCAGGACTGTGGGAGGTGATTTGTTTTGTATCACAAAATCGGGATCCAGTTTCTTCCTCAAAGACAGCAACACATTTGAGAGCGCCGTTCCCACAAGACCTGCAGCAAAACCAACAACTGCAAACCGCATTCCCTTGTAAACAAAAGTGCCTGTTCGGTCGAAAAAAGAGAATTTCCCCGCCTCAAACATGTGTCCAGCAGGACAGCTTGCAAAGATTCCAGTAAGAAGATGGGGGGCAGCACAAATCATATATATTAATTCACTTGTCTGTCAGTCTGTGACGGTGGGCCAGCACGGGCGGGCTGGGCACGGGGGAGGTTCAGGTTCAGGCATCCAGTGGATGGATGGTGTGCCGGTGGGTGCTGAATCACTCTGGCCCAGTGTGATCGGATGGAAACCGGTGTTTAGCAGCAATTGGAAAAATATAAAGAACCGCCGGGGTGGGGGGGAGGACCAACGGTTGTTTGAAAAGAAAAGGTTTTTTAAAAAACCAAAAACATCAACCAAACGTTTTTGAAATAACACACCTGTGCATTATGCACAGGGTTCACACTAGTACTAGTTAATCCTGGTGCTGTTGTCGGAGCCAGCAACGAGCCATTAAATGTCTAGTATGGTGATAAGGGACTCAACCAATGTTGGTCTTGTATCAACTTATTTTGATACCAGCTGGTACTGGTATTGGCATTTTTTTTTAAAAATTGATACCAGTCTGGTATTTTGAAATTTTTTGATACCAGCCTGGTACTGATATTAGGCTCAATACTGATTTTGGGCTCATATATAGCAGGTATATGCCTGGTATATAGACTAGTATGAGACTGGTATTACCTCAAGTCCATATGAGCTTGTACTGGTATTAAGCTGGTACCACACTTAAGTCATACCAGACTGGTCTGGTATTTGATGCCAGTGTTCAAACCAGTATTAATACCAGTCTCTGACCCTACATACCAGAACAACACTGGACTCAACACTAGAGTCCCTAACATCAAGTGTGAATGCACCTTAGGCATTTTTATTTTCTAATGAAAAGTTTCCTTGTGAGGGAACTATTATGCTTTATGACATGCCTCACTGCAACACTATAAAAGCAGGGGCAGAGCTTTAAAAAAAACAGAACACCCGCTGTGGTGGGTATTCTGTTTTTAAAGTATCCCCCTGGTTTTTTAAATGCCCTGCAAACAGCTGAAGAAGAAATATAAGGTTCTGTAACGTGCTCTCTGATTACACTAGAAAAATCTACACAGATCTTTCCACAAACCTCAACGCTATCTAGCAGCTGAGAAGGTTAATTTTGGTCAACACTGCCATCTTGACGCAAATGGAAAGGCCCGTGCAGCGACTCAAGTATGATATTTGTGTTTTGCTTCTACTTCCACACAGGGTGTTGATTGCATTGGATGATGCTTATCAGGGACTCTCACATGACATGGTGGGTTAGTTTCTTGTTAGTTGGCTTAAACTGGGCACCTGGGTGTTGCAATACCAGAAGGTTTTCCTTCAAAGTCTAGTTTGACATTGTTCAGGCGATCCCTCATTTGTGGACTTGAAATGGATCTGATGCAGTTGCACTTGTGTTCTCATCCTATCTGTGCTGGGAACTCCTTGCATAGCAATTCAATATAACTGAATTATTGTAACTCGTACATAGTCCAACATCATTCTAGTGGATCCAATGAATTCCCGCATCTCTACCTTGAAAAACTATGTATTGAACAACTCATAATTTCTTGTGTGATCGCACAGAGAACTCCACAACTTGAAAGTAACCATTAGGTTAGTTCCAGAAAGAACAAATGTAACAAGGTAAGAACGAATGTGGTTGTAACCTTCTGAGCATCACTCACAAAGGTTCAGATGGTGACTAGATAATTTCCCACTGACTACAGCTCCTGACAGGAGAAACAAATAATCTGCCAGAGTTTTGGTTGCATTTCCAGCAACAGGAAGACCTGGTCATAATATTGCCTAGTACTTAAGGCACATCACTAGTCAAAAAAGGTCAATAGTATACCCATTCAAGCTGCAACACTCTTGGGAGGGATAGTCTTCATTTCATTTTAGCTTGCCCCCCTATAAGCAAGCATCTACATAGAAGTTAGTGGTTGGGACCTCCTGCACCCTGAGCTTTAAGCACAGCACCAGTGACTACTTGGATGCAGTAAATCCCTTTTACCTGCTGGAAAACATATATATGAGAAAAATGACAAGAATGGGCAGAGTCATGAACTTGTGACTGCCACTTGCAAAATATCTGACCATCCTGTACAGACAGAATTGATTGCAATGAAGCAACCATTATACAAACTCAAACATTTCCCAGCATGTCAGTCTGTTTAGATCTTGGAACCTCTTCTCTCAGTCTACAAAATTGATGTGTACACAGTGCTTCCAGTGAACTTCTCCTGAAATCCAGTGTTAGTGTGAATGCATTACAGAAGAGAGTAACATACTCACAGGCTCTCCCCACTTCTGATGAGCTGAGGCTGCAAACCAGATCCACTTTCCTGACTGCACACAGTCACTGTACCACCAATTCAAACACATTTCAATCACTTCAGCAGAAACATAAAACTCGGGCTTGAGATATACAGAACCTCGTAAGTTAATGACTACACATGGCCTCTGGTGATATATAGTATGCATACTATATGAAGTGTGGTCTGGTGAAATTCCACTCAAGCCCACTGCTCAACACAGAGACAAAAGATAAAAAGATGGATCACTACAGAGTCAACACTTCTAACACAGTGATCTCACAGCATCAAACTGAAACAGCCTCATGCCTTCAAGGATTAAGTTTCTAACTGTGTAAGCAGGCAGAGCTTGCAGAATTAAACAAATCAGGTATAGAACCTGGAACAAGACACAGCAGCGCCCTAGTTTCTATATGTGTAAGGGTAATGAAGTGGACAGTGGCAATTTATCAAGTGGGTCAAACTTCTCTTGTTCTTATCAGGCTGTTGTGATGGCAAGTAAATCACAGGCTAATTTAGAACAGGGGAAGCATAGCAGTGAAAAAAGATGCTGGAATACTGTCTGCTGTATGCTCTTTAGGAGAATTCATTTCCTTGCTACATGTTGCCAACCCAAACTATTCTGATGGCCAGTGGTCACTAGCCATTCAAAATGCAGGACCCAGGTAGACCATGGAAACAGCAATTAGAAAGTCTCCACCTGTTGGGAGAGGAAACAGTAGCTCCAAGGGAAAAATGACATTCAGCCACACTTCTTGGCATGCATGGCAGTATCCTTTCACTTCTCCATTCTGGTGAAGAAAAGAAAAAAAAGCATGTATGGACTGCAACAATCTTGAAGATCCTGCTAAAAACTCCTCTCATCTAAGCTACGACAAGATTTCAGGGTAAACAAGAAATAGGATGCCCATGTCATGCACGGCCGCAAAGCAAACATAAACTTACATGAAACATACATATGCAAAACAGAATTGAAGCCTAGTGCTTGATTTCTTCTTTTGATGCAGCTTTCTCTGATGCACCAGTCTCAATCTCCTTGGCCTTCACCTGTCCAGCTCTAGACAGAAAATAAAAACAGGTCCATGTACTGTTTAGATGTGCACTGTCCATGATCAAGAAGAAAATGCAGTGCATGCCAATTGAAAGGTGGTAGAGAGAGTAAGTATGCCACATACAATAACTTCACAGCACCAATGTGACATCTGAGCAACAAAACATCTAAAGCAGATGTACACAATGAAACAATAAGCTCATGTCCAGACATCCAGTCCTGATATCAATTTGAAGAAGAAGAGCCAGAGAGAGTACCTGACAGAGTCAGAGGAAGGTGCTTCCTGCTCCAGCCAGCGTTTAATATGTTTCAAGTTGCTCCGGAGAGTGACAGCAGAGCGGCGGACATCACTCCGCAGCAGCATATAGCCAGCACCCACCACCACAACACTCAGCAAAAAATTACTCAGAGCCATGTCAATTTGCTTCTTTTTCTTCCTTCTCTCCTTCAAGCTCTCCTTCCAACTTCACACAACACTTGACAGTGTGCACAGGCTCAAAAGCTGCAAACAGAACATGCACACAATTGGAACATATTTTGAGTACCTTCTAATGACATTCCATGGAATTCAAATCCTCACACTTTCATCAAAACAATCAGGAGACAAATTATGGCACTGTAACAAAGTAATGACGGAAACTCTCACGCTGAGAAAAAAACCCTAAATTGACCTTGAACCCTTGAATTCGAATGCCACACACTATAACCTTCCAAATAACCGCAGAGAACCAAAAAAACTAGTGGTTACAGAAACTAAAGCATTGCAAATCAATCAAACCTTAAGTAAACATCTAAGTATGATGCAATTGTCTTGAACAAAGCAGCACGGGATTAGGTTGAGGGTTCCATCTGAAATACTCCGGCCAGAAAACTCCCCCGAAACTTGCATCAAGGAAAGTAAAAAAGGTGTCTAGACCTTCTTTCACATACCTACGCAGAAACAACGACACAACCACACAAAAACTTGCCCCACACCCTGCACACCATACTAGCTTCTATAGCAACGTTTCCCCACAGGAGTCCAGATCTCTCTCACACATACCTGAAACACGGAAAAAACCGAAGGAGAAGAAAACACTGAATCACGACGTCTGCATCCACACAATCACGGCCGCCTACGCCCGTCTTCTTATTCTTGTCCACGAAGGAAAGCGCAACAACAACGACTGCCAAAACCAAACAAACAGACAAAGGTTTTGCGGAGCCCTGATGAAACCCTAGGGCCATTCTCTGCGTTCGGAATCCGCAGAGGTCCAACCTCTGGGTCATTCTGCAACTGTGGAATCAGCACTAATCAAGCCCTAGAGCCACAGCTTATCCGTGAAATATGCAGTTATGAAACACCTAAGGCCAATTTTGCAAGTCAGGAATATTTACTATGAATTGTGCACTTATCAAGCCCTAGTGCCATTCTTCATGCGTGGAATCTGCACTTCTAAAACCCCTAGGGCCAATTTTGCACGTCAGGTATAGGTCTTTCCTGTGGAATGTGCACCTATCAAGCCCTGGAGTCTTTCTTTATGTGCGGGATCCGCAGTTATAAAGCACCTAGGGCCAAATATGCAAGTCAGGAATAGGTCTTTTACTATGGAATGTGCACCTATCAAGCCCTACAGCTGATTATTCTGAAAGTTTGGAATTCCCAAGTATGAAACCTTGGGGTCATCCTGGAGTGTCTAGAATATGCAGCTGTTCTACCATTGGTTCCCTTTCAGCAGGCCCGACCACCCAAAAAAGAGACACGTGTCTGTAACGTGGCGTCATCAGAGGGCCTAAATGTGAAAAGAGACAAAAAATCCAATCACACAGGCGACCGGCAACAAACGGTTGCAGAGTATGTTTTTGGCCCAGATGGCGCGCTGCTAACCTTCTGGCTAAATCTGGCACTATCTAAACAAGCCCCCAAATGACTAGGTGAAATCCTAAATCCTAAAATCAAGTTTTTATTGGCCTTGCCTGCCCAAGGCAAGGATATTGTGTTGAGATTCACTATAGAGTACAGTAGCTTAAGGGATTTTGGCCCCTAGGTAATAGATCTATTTTTATATGAGGATTTTTCAAAGATGATATTTTGGCTTGTGTTGAAACTCGAGATTAGTGACAGAGTTATAATATCTTGAAGGATTTTGGTTTTCTTTTAGAGCATTTTTTGAAGATTATATTTTTGCATGGTGAAATATTTGAGTTTCTGTAATTCTTCTTTTGCCTTAAGATACTTTTTAATGTAAATGGCAAGGCCACAGTGTGACATCCCCCTTGTTTTTTTTGTAGAAAAACAAATGTACATTGAAAGATAGATCTCAACTCAGGACAAGGGCAATCATCCACCTGAGGAATTAGCCAAATCTGGCTACAGGTCACAGAGGAACCTAGAAAAATTTAAAGAATCCCTATATTTTTGGGTGACCTGCAGGAACCTATTATCTAAATATGGCGATTTCAGAATTTTTTTCCCTTAAAATCTGGTTACTTTGGCACTTTTTTTTCTTGACAAAATCTTTTTGATTACTTGTACTGAATTTTTTCTTGTCATCAAGTGGTGAAAATTTGCCTACACACCCAATCCCACCCCCCACCCCCCCCCCAATGATGATGAATGAAACTGTGCTAATGGATGAAATTGATCACAAGGGTAAAATCAAAACATGTTCCCATGTTTCATTTAGAAAAGGTTTTTGCCACATTTCAACATCTTTTTAAAGTTTTGGGGCACTATTTAGACCATTCAAAGCACACTTATTCATTGGTGGAATCACTTGTAATTTCAATTCATCCTCATGCTGAAGAGACACACCAAGTTCCCCTTCTGGTTTATTATTATATCTTGTTTTTTGGGAGGTCACATTTTGGGTCTTCAAATCAAGGGGTGTAACTTCCATCTGTTCTTCAATTCCCCTAATAAAATTTGGCCCAAATAAATCATAATAATATTATTTGAAAGAAACTTGGACACCCTCCAAAGTTCCATCCTACTATTAAGTTAAGGAAGGTAGTTTTGGATTTGGAATACTTTCATCAATGAAACTAGCAATAAAAATTGAGAGTTCAAATTTTAAGGAAATTGGAGGTGCACTCTTGATACTGTTCTTTCAACAAGTATGTATAGGGGAAGGCACTTCACTTGCATAACGATCAAGGGCCCAGATGCAGTTACACAAACTTTCCCTATATAAAAACAATGGGCTACATTAGTTTATGAAAACATTTCGTGTTTCTTTACAGAAAATCTCCTACTCCAAGTTGATGAGGGAATTGCACTTTGTAAAGCACCCTGAAAATATACTATGCACATCTGTTGAAATCATTATGAATGCAACAAGGTGTTGTTCATAAATTAAAAACCTATGGTACCATAGTTAATGGATTTTGAGTAATTTTTGTCATTGAAAATTCAATAACATTTTTATCAGTGTTTTTTAGGGGGCCTTTTGTATTGTGGCAACAAAAAATTTTGGAAAAAAAAATTTAAGCTTAAAGTCAAAAAAATTTGAATTTTTTTTGGAAAAACTCACCAAATTTCTGAAACCACTTGTATTATTAGATTTTTTTATGTTTAGTTTTTAAATTTTTATAAAAAACCCCTGAACATTACCCCTGGGCTCAACGGCAACAGGCCACAGTAGTATACAAATGGAAACAACTGAACAAAAAGATTTCCCACCGGATGGGCATTTCCCTAACTGCCGCCAAGGGTTAAATCGCAACTGCAGGATCTTTTAACTGTAGTTTACAGCCGGTCACGGAAACCGGCAGCAACCAGTTAACGAACGTCCCCACTCCCCGGGGAACACCCTTTTGCTTTTTTCCAAGCTTCCTCGCAATCTTCAGGAGAATCTTCGCGCTTTGGACTCGCTCGTTCGCTCGCTCGCTCGCGATCTTTCGCTGCTTCCCTCGTTTTGCAGATTGCACATACATTTCTCATCGCCTTCTACACATTTGAAGGTCCCAAAAATTCCCCAAAAATTCACTCTGAGTAGCTCGCAAGTCAACTCACAAGAGTGTGTTTTGGGTAGCAAGTTTTTGCCACAATGGAGCAGCAAGGAACAGCAACAGGAAGAGGAGGAGACATCCGAACACAGAGAACTCGAGCTTCTGGACTCCTCCCTCAGTATCTCTACAGTACTCATAAGCTTCCTTCATTCTTGGGTAGTAGTGGTTCTTCTTCTTCTTCTTCTTTTGCTTCTGGTTTTTCTCCAAAGAGCTCACCGAAGAATTCGGTTTTAGGAATTTCAGTAGCAGCAGCATCCAGCAGTGGTGGAATTGGTGGTGGTTTTACTGTTGAGAATCCGAAGAAGAACAATTTCATGATCCCTGCAGCCTCGGAGCCGCCGTTCGGCAAAATCCCTTTATACTCCACCAAGTTCTATTTGCTGTGCGGATTTGGTGGGTTGCTCTGTTGTGGACTGACTCACACGGCGGTGACTCCCGTGGACGTGGTGAAATGCAACATGCAGATTGACCCACAGAAATACTCCAGCATCTCGGGTGGCTTTGGACTGGTAGTGAAAGAAGAGGGAGTGGCAGGTCTGTTCAGAGGTTGGGCTCCCACTTTCTTCGGCTACTGCATCCAGGGAGCTTGTAAGTACGGCTTTTACGAGTACTTCAAGAAGCAATACTCGGACTACGTGGGACCTCAGAATGCGGTGAAGTACAAAACCCTGATCTATCTTGCGGGTTCCGCCAGTGCCGAGGTGATTGCGGATTTAGGTCTTTGTCCTTTTGAGGCAGTGAAGGTGAGGGTGCAAACCCAACCCGGATTTGCCAAGGGACTGTCGGATGGGATGCCTAAGCTGATTGCCTCTGATGGATACGCGGGGTTGTACAAGGGTTTGGTGCCGCTTTGGGGTAGACAGATACCCTACACCATGATGAAGTTTGCAACCTTTGAGAGCACAGTGGAGGCGCTGTATAAGTATGCGGTGCCCATTCCCAAGGAGGAGTGCAGCAATGCTACCCAGTTGGGAATCAGCTTTGTAGCTGGCTATCTAGCTGGGATTGCATGTGCCATCATCTCGCACCCGGCTGACAATCTTGTCTCCTTCCTCAACAATGCCAAGGGTGCTACTGTTGCACAGGCAGTTGAGCAGATGGGCATCCCAGCTCTCTTCACTCGGGGGCTTCCTCTCAGGATTGTGATGATTGGGACCTTGACTGGTGCACAGTGGGGAATTTATGATTCTTTCAAGGTTTTCATTGGCTTGCCCACCACTGGTGGTGTGGTGGAAGATGTCAAGGATGCTCCAGGTGCTGCCCACTGATGGACGCTATGCTGCTGATACGGCTAAGTTGACAATTCCACAAAAACCTATGTCAACATACAGTGGCTTTTCAAGGTTTGTTGAGAGGATTTTGGATCCAAAATCTTATTCCTGTATATATATATATAATTCCGCATCTCATCACAACATCTCTGTAATACAGATAGGTACCATCATCAATTCTCCGTAGTCAGCTTTGCTGTCAAATAATCAGATTGGTGATTGTCCACCATTTCCTTCTTTCTCTTTGTTCATAGGATGATCTGAATGGAATCCTGAATGGAATCCAGTCACTTATGAAGATAGTCTTGAAAGCTTTTAGTACTCTTCTGATTACAGGATTGGAATTGAGCTGCAATTCAGGTTTTCCAGAATCTAGTATGAAAACTCATTTGGTGATCAACCTTGCCTTCAAATAGGTACCTCAGAGTCTATGAATTTCTCTCCCAGCAACATTTAGTTTGGAAGTTCTATTTACAGTTAATAACATCATATGCTTGCCATAGAAGGCAGCAGGATCATCTGTAATCTCTTATAGAGATTTCACCCTCTTGGTGTGTCAAAGATCTGGCTGAAAATTTGTTTTCAGATCAAGGACTGACTCCTCCAATTGCTCAATATTATCTCTCTACCGGGCACTGTGTTCTATTCACTTCTCCATCTTTGTTCTGGGCCTCCACAGAGTATTTGGGCCAACGGATAATCTGTTGCTTGTTTGATTATCATTCCTTAGAACATTTGTGGATCACACCAGGCATCACTGTGCAAAGTAGCTGTTTCCACCAACATTGGAATTGCACATTTATTCCTGCTGCATTATTGTTTGAAAATGAATTCAGCAAAAAACTATTGCATACTGATGTGTGCTGAGCCAGTACTGCTCGACATTTGTATTAGACAAAATGCTGACAAGGTGAGAGTTTTCCCACAATCCCAAACAGCACCACCACAATGTTTATGCATCGATCATCGTACATGAATTTAGGAACATGTGAGAGTTACAGCTTGCTTCTTTGAGGAATATCACTTTGTGGCAGCAACAGCATGAATACCATGTTCCAGTCCTAAGGATGAAAGGACATGTTTCAGCATGGAAACTGTTGATTGTATCAGTTTTTGGGCTACTCCAATACTGACAACATTGAAGAAACATTTTCTTGATGGTTCCTTTCAGCCCACAATAGATCACAATATGACAAGCTTGTTGACAGTTGTGAGATGATACTTTATGGAAGAGATAAGTCTTTTGGAAAGCTTGACATTGTGATCGGAAAATTGGCTCAATCTGGAGATCATGGTGCAGTCTGTGAACGGATCTCATAGGAGCATGATTCCATAACATGTACTTCCAGTGACTGACACTACACTCTTTTGAAATATTCTCTGGATATGAAAGATGATTTACCTCTTTCACAGCACACAATCAGATGCTGCATTCTCTTGGAAGACATCTCTTGAGACAATATGAAACAAGGGCTCACCTTCAGAGGTATGTGCAAAAATCCACAAACTTTGCATCTGTTTGCACCTTGCATTCCTCAAAAAAAGCTCCTCTGAAGCAGCTTCTCCTGGTGATCTACCTCCTCCAAGTGTACTGAAATCACCTGATAGCAGATTGCATCTTGCATTAGTCTGCCTCCTCAGCAGCCTTTTCTGGTGAAGATCTCCCTTCTTCTTCAGTACTGGAATCATCTGATAGCAGTTTTGATGAAGCTTCTGTTTCCCAAAAAAGTGCAGTTAAGGTATCACGGTGGCCCTTTTCATTGAAACAGAAAGGTGACAAATGACCCTCTCCCGGCAGTTCATGGAGGACTACCAACTGTGGCACCTGTTGCAAATAATGCAGTCCTTGAATCAATCAAAGAGAAAAAACATCCTCATCATGTAGACTAGCAGTGCAAGTTCTTCCAGCTTTGGTGGAGATAGACTTTCTAACTGAATAATATCCAAGATTTCAACTATTGATCAAAATTGACAGTTGATCTCATTCGCTTGCTCATTACGGAATTGACAGAACCATTGTTGCTCACCAGATTCTTGATCATGCGTTGCAGAGTGATGGGTACGAGATTATCTTCATCACCATGCCAAATATGAAATGGGCCATGGTAGACACATGTGACATCTGCAGGCTCAAAACCCCAGTCAGATGTAACTAAGTGCAAGTCTTGAGCCAAGCCAAACCCACTCTGCTTCAATGACTCCTGTGTGTCCCTGCACAAAACAGATGACAGTAGTCATGGATCCTACAACCTCATTCCTTCAAGCAACTCATTCATTTTGCAGATTGAGTCCCTTATCCTACGAATTTGAAATGCTCATGAGATCGATTCCTGTGAAGTGCTGCTTGTGAGACTCAAGATTCAGGTCTAGAAGGAGACTTATGCAGACTTATTGTGGGCTGAATTGAATGTTTTTTAGCATCAGATCTTCATGAGAGCTGGGACACACACACTGACAAACCATGATAGTACCTGGTCATGAGGTCTGATATGCAACTTAGCGACAGATGGATGCGGTCAGCAGGTGATGCTGTTTTCTTCACATTTTGTGCCCATTTTGCTGTCCTAATGTCTCGCAGAATGAAGATCTTCACAAACAGATGCACCATCCAAAAGGGCACTCTCTGCACCACTTCAAAAAACTTTCTTGTCCTTGGTGTGATGGCATTGAACATGGCTGTCCGTTGCGAGTCTGCAATGCCCTGTCAAACCCATCCCCCACAGAGATATTGGATCTCAAGACATACTACTCTCTCTTGTAGGAGCTGCTCAAACCTTTGAACATGATCTGAAATTTTTTGCACTGAAGAGATGAGTAACACTGTGCACAACAGACAGCTTACGAAAGCTTGAAAACCAAATCTGGTGTTGTTGCTCATTGCAAAGAAAACAAAATACAAGAGCTCTCTTCACTGAAGGCACTTACAGTAGATTTCTTACCTTCCACCAGTAAGAGCCGACAGGAGCCCACATTGCAATGCCAGCAATTCTCTCTGGGATGTAGCGTGCAGCTGCCCAACAGAATGCACCTCCACAGGAGTACCCAAGAAGGTAGAATTTGTCTCCAAGCTCCAAAATGTCAGCAATTTTTGCAATGTCGTATGCAGCTGTCTTCCAAGTCTGTGCTGGGTTGCCATCACTGAATCCATAGCCAGGTCTGTCAATGGCAATCAGCCGCACTTCCATTTCCCTCAGCAATCCTTCCGACACTCCTTCAATACAAAAAGTACATGTACACAGAGTTCTCATAAGTCTGAAAAATAATTTGTACCCAATGCAGATTATCCCAACAGTAGTTCTTGTAGCCTTAGAATACCCTAAGAGTTTAGCTGTTGTGCACAGATCATGGTTTGGTCCAACGCTGCTTACCAGGCATGGCTGCAAGTCTGGAGGAGGCAAGGCCATGCAAGACAAGTAAACTTCTGGTAGCAGTTTCCTTGGACACTCCCATCTCCCTGTAGGACATCCGTCGCCCATCTGGTAGCCCCAGGAATTTCACCTCCTGATCAGCTTCCATGCCTGCAAATTCCACACTCCAATAATCTCTTTCAGGAAGTCTCGTGATTCTCCTCTCTCACCTGCCACAGTTTCCTGTTTTCATCGTCCTTCTTTTTTCTAAGTCCGTTCAGCAACGACACTTGGTCCAGCACCGAGATCCAGAAGAAGATTAGGGTTTAAAGAGCCCTGAACTTAGATATGATCATTTTGCAACACTAGTTCAGGATTCGAATGTTCATTCCATCACATCACAACAGACTAGAACTTGTGTTAAGATTGTGATTTCGATTGCCCTCCCTCTAGACTTTGTCTGGAGGGAGCTTCAGCTGCGTGATCTGGAACTCTACTGATCATGCATGTTGTTGTAAGCTCCTTTAAAACATGCAATTTCTTCGCCAAGTTTCTTACATTTGTTGTAAGGGAGGATCTAAATGGGTGCAGCACCCAAGACAAGCAAAAGTCTCGGAAGCAGATTCAATCCACAAACACCCAAAACACATGATCTACGATTGATCAATCAGCTGGAATTGATCACTACAACCTTCTTCAACAAGTTCTCCCTTGCATCTGAGCTGATCTAGTAACACCTAAGTCTTGGAATGTGCGGTATTAGACTACTGTGCAACTCAAGTCTATGGCAAGTAAATATACGAGCATGAAATACAACTATATACATGAAATTAATTCACAGTTTCTCAGAACTATACCTCCAAATTACTGACTTCCACAAATCAAATTAGTTCATCTGATCAGCAATCCCATATTCATAAGAAAATTTTCTGACATGTTGTAACAGCTCCATTTACTTGCAAAAGTTCAGCTTTCTTCCATCACTTTCGCTGATCATAAAAAAAAACCCCTTTTTCGTTACAAGCTCGCAAGTACCCGTCGAAGCCTACAACCTCTGTACTACTGGTGATGATGATAAGGAGAAGACGAAGCACACCTGCGGCGTGTCTTTCTGTGCTTGCGTGCATGCGTTTGCGTCTTCTTGCGCGAGTGCGCGTGTCTGCTGGTGTCGCGCGGCTCGGAAAAGATCGGGAGTTGTGTTACGGGCTGAGGCAGGGCGGGGTTGGGGGGGGGGGTTAGATTTAGGGGGGTTTTTAGCGGGGGATAACATTAGCGGGGGCACTGGTGGGACAATCTGCTGAGTGCCAATGGGTGCTCGGGGTAATCCCTATTCACACTCAATTTTTTCCTTTTTCTTGATAAACAAAATGTAACCCAAGGTAATCTCTCAAGGGGTTGTTCTTGTTGTTTTGTTGCAAAGGGATGGAATTTTGTTAGGGTTGCATTTCTCCTACATGAAGGTCTTTACTATTTTGAGCCCTTGACACTTGAATTTTAAAAAGAAATTTTTTGAAAGTATCATCATCATCATCATCATGGGTATAGGCAAAACCAAGCTTGAAAAGAAAAAATCAATTTTGTAAAAGAAATGATTGGTCAAGTGTGTAGAGTAATTAAAGGGTGTTAGTAATTGATGATTTTTTTTTTTTCAAATGCATCTTGAATCAAATGTGGAATGAAAATGAGAGCCTTGGTCATGCAAGGGAAAGGTTTTTAAGTACCTTCTATTCTTGCAAAAAATAAAGCCAATGAAAAATTCCTTTTTTCAAGGTATGATTTGAAATATTTTTTAAATTACCATGGTATGCATCACAAACATTATCAATATGTGTCTTAGTTCATTCTATATTTCATTAGAGTTGATTGAACTTAAATTTATCATTGTGAAAATAGTTAAACCCTAATGAACAAAAACCAATGGAACAAGTGAATTCGTTAATAATTAACCAAATTCAAAATTAATTTTTAATTCATTAATAATTAATCAAATTTGCTAATGGTTAATTCGTTAGATTAGTTTCTTAGTTCATTGTTAGGGTAAAAACCTATGGTAGGTTAGGCATTTTAAAACTTAAGTTAATTTAAGCCAAATTATTGCATCAATTTAAGGTGAAGGTTTGAATTATTCACTTTTATGCTAAAGGGGCCATAACTATTGGACCATTGTTTGAATAAATGAAATGATGTGTCATCACATATTATTATGCATATATTTTCCCTAACTTGTGTGTAAACTATTATCAACTAGATTCTTATATTAGTCTTATGTTATTTCTAGGTTAATGTAAGTTATTCTAAACTATTTTTAGGTTAATATAAGTCACCCTAAGTTATTCTTAAACTACCATAGGCTAGGATTTTAATCTAATCCTAAAATATTATATGTTATTCTTGGTAATTTGTAATCATCTCCCTTATGTTATTTTATGTTATTTTCAACTATTCCATCTTTGCCTATTTTAAGTTATTATATCCTAGGTTATTATACCGTATTTTTTATTATTATTTTAAGTTATTCCACCCTAGGATATTATTAGTTAATCCACCCTTTGTTTTTTTAATTTATTTTAACTTAGATTTTTTTGTTATTTTAAGTTATTCCACCTTATAATATTTTAAGTTATTTTATCTTAAGCTATTATCAATTATTTTTTACTATTGTAAGCTATTCCACCCCATGTTATTTTTAGTTATTTCACTTTATATTATTTTAAACTATTTTATGATAGGTTATTTTCAGTTATTTTACCTTATGTTATTTTAAATTATTTGGTCCTATGTTATTGCAAATCATTTTACCTTAAACTATTATTGGTTATTTTCAATTATTCCATGGGGAAAAATTTTAAATAACTGATAATAACCTAAAATAAAAATAATGTAAAATAGCCTAAGGTGGAATAGCCTAAAATAATCAAAAATAACTTAAGCTAGAATAACCTAGAATAGTTGAAGGTGAAATAACTTAAAATAACCAAAAAAAATTTCATATAAATAATTTTAAATAACAAAGGGTGGAATAACCTTAAATAATTTACAAGGGATTAATTTAGAATAACTTAAAATAATTTAGAATTGAATAACCTAAAATACTCAAAAATAAATTAAGCTAAATTATTCTAGAATAGCGAAAAATAGTCTAGGGCACAATAGCCCAAGGTAGAATAGTTGATAATAGTCGAAAATAACCTAAGGTGGAAAAGCCAAAAATAATTGAAAATACCCTAAATTATATCTTACATTATTTTACCCAAGGCTATTATAGGTTATTTTAAGTTATACCTTAAGTTATTATAAATTATTCTAAACTATACCTTAGGTTATTAAAAGCTAATTAAAGTTATACTACCCTAGGTTATTCAAAGTTATTCAAAGTCATTTTAATTTATATTATTATAGGTTATTTTACCCTAAGGTATAATAACTTTAAATAACATAAAATACATCAACTTAAAATAACTTGAAATATAATAAAATAACTTAAGGGTGGAATGGCCTAGAATAATATTTTTTAAATAGCTTTAAAATAAATTAGGATGAAATTGTTCATAATAGTTTAGAATAATTTAAGGTGGAATTAAAGGGGGAAAACAAATGTACCCTTTTGGGGGGGGTAAAAACATGCATGCTACTTTAAAGGTAACAATGCCCTATCAAAATCATCATCATTAAAATAATGTTAAACTGATAGAAAAATAATTTGAAATTGAAGAAGAAAATTTGACTTGATGTTTTCTTCATGGAGGATGGTAGTAAAAGGACACACAAAATGGAGCACATGAAAAAACCACATTGAAGGTTACACACTAACATTACACAATTATTGTTAGCAAAACTATCAAGCAATGCCAAAAATTGACAAATTAATGTAAAAAGATCTACCACCATTAATTAATATGCAAGATGATGTACTACTACTAATCAATTTGCAAAACAATCCATTGTCATTTATCAATCTTTAAGATGATCTACCACCCACACTCAAAGATCTTGGGTGGTAGATCATCTTAAAGAATGACTTTCACATTAGTGAAGGGCTCTAGGAAAAGCATTATTGTTAAACCATTTTAAAGGAGTAACACCTACAAAAAAACCGTAACATAGTAATCTAAATAATGGTTTACACCTATAGAAAATATTATCACCAACAATATGTTGATAAGAAAGGTCATTACCATGAACACAAGTGATCTTAAACTACCTTGTTTGGAACTATTGATCCAAGATTACAAGTACTTAGTTCAAATTGGAAGGATGATAGCAATATAAACAGCTCAATAACTACCCTCTTTAAGGTTGATGAAATGTTAATACTGTTGTAATAAAAGGTATTGTAATAGTAGGAAAAAGTTTATGAAATGGATGATTAAGAAAACAATGAGATGAAATGTGATGGAAAAAAAACCAAAAAGAATTAATGAAGGTGATAATTATTGCCAAAGACTTTTGTAACAACATCCAAGGAGGTGCATAAAGATTTGTAGTAACAAATAGATTAAAGGTAATATATATTCCCAAGGTTGTTCAAAATACAAGTAGGCAACAACACATCAAGATTCATCAAATTACCTCATGTCTCAATAAGTGGTAACACATCAAGACATTCCACATTACCACCTTCTATCCTAGGAGGTGATAACACATCAAGACTTTCCATATTGCCTTTTGCAATTGCAGGGGGTGGTAAAGCAACATGACAATTTAGATTATCATTTACAACTATAAGATAAGCGAGCAAAAAGGACCATGGAGGTGATTGTCCATTTCCAAAAACGAATTTAAGTACAACATGGTATCAAATGATTAGCACAAGGCAAGAATGAAACATTGCAACATGGTAGTCTTTGACAAACATATCAAATAGTAGTAATTACCATGTAATTGGAGGTAGTAATTATAATGTGTTTGGAAAAAGTAACTTGGTGACAACTAAACAATGATTTGGAGCATTATTGGTAGGAAATGCAAGACATTACGATCACCTTAAACAAAGCAAAAGTTTGTCATTTCTACCCATGCATAAAATCAAGTGATGGAAAGGGGTACCACAAATGGAGGAATGAAGGTACATGCCAATATTGACACTAGATCAACCTTAGTGGAAGCTGATAAAAAATAACAAACAACTTGGATGAAAAAGGTGTAAACCAAACTAAAGAGAATAATAATCAAATCTTCACATTTGGGATTTATGAACCAATAATTTCAAAGATAAAATCCAAAATATTAAGGAGGATAATGTTAATGGGCAAGTTAACTTAGAGTTAAATTATCTGTAAGGCCTTCAAATAATTCCTAATTATCAATGGTAGGTGTAATTGTTTAACGGTTTTTTAATACTTAAAAATGAAGCTACTAGATTTAGTTTGTTGTAGGAGGATCTAGTGGCAACTTGTCACCACATTCTTGTTAACTTAGGGGGAAGATTTGGATAGTCACCAAAAAAATAAGAGTAGATTGGGTTTGATGTGAATATGAGTGGTGGAAATCCTTTTTGAGTAAATTTGCATTATTTCATGCAAGTATTATCTAAATGGGATTATTTTCCTTTCTATTTATTGTGTGTGTATAGTATGTACGTGTGTGGTCTTGGAAAAAAATTATTAAACAAGTTCCTAAAGGAAGAGTTGGAAGCACTTTTATGTGTGGGGAAAAACATGGTGTACCTTAGGGATTTGTAATGAAGATTGTGGATCTTGAATGGGAAGAATTACCTTCCACTTCATTTTTTTATGGTTTTTTAAGCTTAAAAGGTATCTACTTGCAAAAGTTTTTTACATTTTGGAATCTAACTATAAGATGTAGGAAGACAAAAAGATAGGTTATAAACCACTTATGTTGGTGGGAAAAACGATAGGTAAAAGGCTGAAACTAGTCTATAAGGGAAAAACATTAGTAAGGCTTGCAATGCCTTCATTTTATTTGTTTCATTTTATTTTTTTAATTGCTATAGGTAGAACTACCTTTCTAGAAATGTTTATAACACCATTCGTAAATCCAAGGAATGGTTTACAATAAACTATGTTGTGAATGTTAACAAGGAACCTTACTTGGATTTTACCTATTTAGGGGTGAAGGGATAAAAAAAGATTACATGAAACATTGCAAATAAAAAACATGCATGGTAATGCAATAAAAAACATGGATGTTGTTTTCTTTTTCAAAGAATATTAAAAGGTATTTCTCAATCAAATTGGTATTTATTGGTTCTAGATGGGCATGGTTCACATGTTATGTTAAAAGTTATAAAACAAACACAACACACTACACCAAAAATGGTATTTTATGACTAGTTTTTTTTACTAGACTAGTCATTTATGCCATTTGTAGTCAAATTGAACTTGTCATTTATGCCATTTTTAGTTGTTTATGTCTCTTGTAATTGTATAAAATCCTTAAAATGTTATTTTTGGCACAATTCGAGTTAAATAGGTCACCTTACCTTCTCACATTTCCCATGCCCTACAACCCCTAGGTGTGAGTTGTTGCAAGCCTTTCAAAATTGCTTTTAGGAAAGAAAAACACAATGTCATGGTTAGAAAGAATCACTATGAACCACACAAATCCACACTCATTAGTTGGGTGGACAAGGCTTTAAATCAATCATTCTTGAAAAAAAACATCATTAGTAGGTTTAAGGCAACATGGATTTGGCGACTCAATTGCAAGGCCATGGATCACAAGACAAAACTAAATGATGCAAACATGACCTAAGTTATTAGCATTTCAAATGATTATAATATATATGATGGAGTAGCTAATGAATGTCAACAATGGGGGGTGGATGGGACTACCACCCAACTAATCAACATTGTAGTTATTTAAAATGATGTAGGATTAGAATTTTAGTCTATTGAACATAAACAATTATTTGAAGTACTATGTGGAAATGCTTAATAATCCAAGAACTAAACTTACAAAAATTGTTTCTAGCCTACTAATAAACCTAGATGGACCCATTTGTGAATGGTGGAAATCCGAAATTCTACTAGAATTCAACCCAAATTCCTTTGTGTCTTACCAATTTGTTATCTTTACAACATTTTCCTATGAGGAAAACAAGGGTGAAAAAACCATTAATAGACAACATCCAATTCCATGTAACACAACAACACATCTTGGATTTTGTGACCAATTTATAAAGTGGTTATTGTTTTTTTTACTATGTTTATAACTATTTGGTCACAAAAATTACTATGTAGTTGTAAAAGACATGAAGATGCCACATGGCATCATGGTTTCATGACTACAATCAATATGACAACTTGTTCAATTTTTGGATAAATATATTATTATTTTGAATTTATATTAACATATTTGAATGATTTAAAATGAATCAAGAATTCAAAATTTCCATTTACTTTTGCAACTAATAGCAATTAATAATGACTTAATTTCTAATGATGATGATGTGGCATGTCATGTGTCAATAATATTTTACAATTAATAATCAACCTCATAATTAATGACATTAATTTCAATATAATTATAATTATTGATTAGTCAAAAGTGTTCATAATGCCAAAACATGTATTTTACAACTTATCCTATGTAACTATAATGTTCAACACGATATAAGAAATGACTAATAATGTTTTAAATAATAATTATTAGTTAATTTAATAATTCATGATATTAATTTCAATAAAATTGCATTTATTGATTGGTCAAAAATGTTCATAATGCCAAAACATGTATTTTACAACTTGTCCTATGCAACTACAATATCTAACACAATTTTTAAAATGACCAAAAATGTCTTTAACAACTAGTAATGAATCTCATGACTTTGTAATTAATAAAAATGACAAAAAATCAACTATAATCACATAAGACCAATCATTTTATTCCCCAAGTTTAATTTAAATAACTTAGTTTAGTTTATAATATTTTAGTTATATTTAACCATGTATTGCTTCAATAATAAACTTATCTTAATTTTGTCCAAATTTAGCCAAATATAACCTAAATATTTAAATTTAGCTTAATTTATCATTTTAAAACTATATTTAACATAAAAATTATGTTTAATTTCATTTATGTTAATTTAGCCATGTTTAGCCTAAATAATTATTTAAATTATAAATTATATTAATTTAACCATACATTAACAATTTTCAACCATGCTTAGCCTAAATAATTATGTTTAAAGGTGTTTCACCATGTTTAACCATGTTCAACCAAAGTAATTATGTTTTTAAAAAATTAGCCATATTTATGCATGTTTAGCTTAAGTAAATATGTTTAGCCTTACTTATGTTTGTTTAACCATGTTTAGCTTAAATAGTTGTGTTTAGTTTAATTTATATATTAATTTAGCCATGTTTAATTTAGGTGATTTTTTTTAGCTAAAATTATTTAAATAATTGTGTTTAACCATGTTTAGATTAACTTAGTCTATTTATAGCCTAGATTATCTTAGATTAATCTACATATACCCTATATTAGCCTAAATCTAGCCTAGTTTAGTTTAGGTTTAACCTAGTTATGTCTACCTAAACTTAATTTAAATCTAGCCTAGAGTCGAAGTAGTCCTAACTAAACTAGATTATGTTAATTTATTTTTAGGATAAGGAGGTTGTTTGCCTAGGTTAGGGTGGTAGGTAATAGGTAGGTTGATTTATGTCAACTTGGGGTGGGTTAATTTAATTTGAAACTTTAAAAAAATTATCTTTATAATTTTTTGTTTAATATACTTAATATTGAAAATGTGGTAATGTAATGGATGAGAACTTGAACCCCAAAGTGAAGGTGAGCGATTCAAATTTTTGTTTTCACAACTTATGATACTTAGGCCACTTAACCTACATTAGGTAGCTTAGTTTAGGCTAATCTAAAAAACCAAGGTTTATTTTTAACTTAAGCCACCTAGCCTAGGTTGGGTAGCTTAAGCTAGCCTAGGTTAGTTTAGGTTGGGTAGCCTAAGCTAGGCTAGGTTGATTATTTTTGACACATGTCATACATTTATCAAAACATCTTTTGTAATTCTTAGTTAAGTAAAATGACTAGGTTGACATGGCATGCACTTTATATGTTGTGTTAAACCAAGGTCAATGATGACATGGAATTTTAATATAATAAGAAAATTAAAAACTCCTAGTTAATAAGACGACTAGGTTTTGCAACTATATGTCCATTGTGACTAAATGGATGAAACAACATGGATTTAACAACTCAATAGTCATTAATCGCAAATGTCCTTTCTGAATAATACATAATCATAAAAGTAAGTCACAAAACCTAAAATATGTTTTTGTGTAATGAAATATAATGAGTATTCCAAGATTTTGCAACAAAACCCCTAGAAAAGGAGGCAACAAATTTAATCAAAAACCAAAAAGGGAAAAAGGAGGAAGAAATGCTTAAATGAGTTGTTGATTCCCTCACTATGTCTAAAAGAGTAAATTGAAGGTTAATAGGAAAACATGCAAGAACATAGTTTAACAATTTTGGTGATTTTACAACCAAAATAAAAGAAGCTTGGGACAAATTTCACAACAATTTTGCTACAAGTTTTGAAGCGCATATTCCTTTAAGGTATAGAGGTATCAACCGTTGGATTACAATAAATATTCAAAAAACAACCATGGCAAGGGCAGGGAATGAATGCAATCAAAAAGCCATGTTGTGCAACAAGGCTATAATAGTGTAACAATACATGAAATAGAAGATGGGGGGAGGGGAGGGGTCCAAAAGCAAGACAATGAATTTAGAAGCAAAACAAGATGATGGACCTAGGGATGAGGAAAATACTCTAGGAAATATGTCCGGGGATGAACAACCTAAGGATGACCATCAAATAAGCAAGAAGAAGAAGGGCGTTCAACACACAATCAACATGGATGTGTTAAATAACGAACAATTATTAACAAAGCAGGGTTGGGAAAGAGTCCCCCAACCTTGGACATATACCAAGGCCAAGCAATATGTGACTTGGACCTACATTAATCGACATTGGCTTGCTTCTAAGCTAGCACCAATGACCGCACACAATGTAGCCTTTTGGTCTGTGTGCCAACACTGAAGCTTGAAGTCCAAAATGGCAAAGGTTTGGGACACTTTGCCATCCATCGCATGCCAATTGATTAACATCTTCCAAAATTTCCTTGTTTGAGTTGTGCCTCTTGCCTTTCATTTGCTTCCTTGGAAAAAGCCCTAACCCAACCATTGGATCAGTCTTTTCAACCCCCAAGGCTACCATCTTGTCCCTAAAACTCTATCTACTATATCTTTCTAGTTATAATTGTCCTTATTATTGGCTTTAAAGGCCTAAGGTTTATGACCTATAGTTGATTTTAAATACTTATAATGTAAATTTAAATGTTTATTGGGAGTGGGTATGGTGAATATTAAAGAGGCCAAATTGATGAAATCCGGCAACAATTGTCAAACAATTGAAGAATCCAAACCTCACCAACCTTAGAGAATCCACCATTTTTTTCCAAGTGTAAAATAACAATTGTTCACACAACCACAATCTTCACATGTTGAAAAAGAAAATGAAGTTAGTGGGTGGGAATGACACCTTTTTATGACACATTCTCTTCCCTCCACTTCTTTCTTTGAAAATAGTCGACACATGTGTTGAATTCTGACTACCCTGTTGGTAAAAAAATGGCGCAACTAAGTTTAGGTCTTGTGACTTCATACGACCCCAAATGGATGGTTTAGTCAGCAAAATGGACAAATTGCGATAGAACCTACCCACTGTCAATTGCAAGCTACACAATGCCATCGTGTATCGAAAGTAGATAGGTTGGGTCCAATTTGGAGGTAAGGGACATGTCTAGCTTGCGACCGAACTTCTCCATATTCAATGGTAGGTTGGACAAGGGGTGACTTGTCAAAGATGTAACCAAAGACCTTCAATTTTAGTCGCAACTTCACCAAGGGATTTGTTTAAACTGCAACCAAAAATGGAGATTTTTGGTTGTAGCTTGGACAGTGGACTTGTCCAGCTTAAGACCGAAGTTTTCCATATTTAATTATAAGCTAGACAAATGATTAACCTGTCTAGCTTGTGACTAAACTTTTCCATTTTTTGTTACAAGTTGAACAAAGAAATTGGAGAAATTTAGATGTTCATGGTTTAGGTGATGATTAATTTTTGGTTGCATACCCCTATCCAAATGACGTCCAAAATATGTTGCGAACTGGATTGGGTTCATGTTGCCTTTTGAATAAGGTGCAATGTTTGGTGATCAAAAATCAATCGCCATCTGGTCTAGACCAAAAATCAGTCACTGGACGTTGTAACCTATGGAGATGGTGATTTCAACTTTGTCCTTTGGCAATCCTAACATTCTTTTCCAACTTTTGGCAATTGAAAATGCAATTCATTTTTTATTTTTTCCTTTCAAAATTGGCTTGGATGTGAAAAAAAATTCCATTGAAAATTCAAGTTGGGCGACTTGGGTCCCCTATCCACACAAGGACCCAACAACAATACTAAAATTTGAGTTATAGAAATGAGATCAAGAAAGAAAACTACAAACTTAAACATAATAATGAATATTATAAAAATAAAAGGTAACAAGGAATGTTACATAAATGATATAGACATGAGACAAAAAATCAAGACCAATAAAGTTGAAAAAAATAATGTGAACTCCAAGCTTGAATTAAGGTGAAATTCGTATGCATTTTACTATAGATTGGGAATGTACATCCAATCCATTTTTTTCCTATGTTATGATTATTGATGAAAAATGTCAATAGACATCAACCACTATAAACCCTAAACACTATGTTGATCGCCAATAACATTCTTCTAGTGGAATCCAATTGTAAGGAGGTCCCATCATAACATTCATAGCCAACTGTAGACTTCTTCACACATTGGGATCCAGGTCGAACATCTTTTTAAGTTGAATTTTAAAATGTGACATGGTTGATGAATCCACAAAATATTCAACATCAATATTTTCTTGCCATATGAGCTCCATAAGCTTATGCACCAAATATGTTTTTGATTTCGGAGTTTGAGGGCATGCTAATCCCATTTGTCAAAAAGATTCAATACAACCTCATTATCCGTGAATATAAAAAAACTTCAGTGCCACCCACCATTGAAGTTATCGTTGAATTGTGGTTTTTCTTTTGTTGCAAATCCATGTGGGGATGAATTATCTTCCCCTAGCTTCTTAACCTCCCCCAAATCACACACACAAATGTATATAATCGATAGGTTGTCTAGTGGAAAATGCAACATGATATTGTCTTGTGATAAATCATTATGCAATGTCTTAAATTGTTGGATTGCATTCATGATGCACAAAAATGCCCAAGCCAATCTCACCCATGTTCATTTAAATGTCATGAAACATTGGCAAGACTCAAAATCTACACCCCCCCCCCTCCCCCAACAAAAGCTTTTAATTGTCAAGAGATTGATTTTGGCTATCAAGGTACTTCAACATCTCTTGAAATGTGCCTTCATTCCACCACACACCTCCATGGTTTCTACATGGATGGCATAAAACTTTATAACACCTGAATGATTAGTGGAACAAGCCAATGCCTCCATAGAAAGTCAACACCAGGCTAGTAAACTCAATGTACAAAAGCATTAGATCGAAGTTTTCAATCTGCACTTTGTGCATTTTGCCATGTCCACCTTGCTAACTTGGACCATTCAAAGTAAGCATAATGGTGGCAAATGATGGCACCCAAATGACCCTTTGTCCTTGTGCTTGGCTCAAGTTTGCCTTCTGCCCTTTCTCCACCCATGAAGGCAATCATGTTTTACTTTTGGTAAAATTTTTGAACCAACCCATCCACCATTTCACCTTCTCATGCAACAAATGAATTTTGGGGGAGGAATCTTCCTTCAATGGGTAAATTATTGACACTCATTGGACCAAATTGAAAGTAGCATCCCTTAACTTCAAATCCTTTCATCTCACATAGTCCTCGCAAATACGATCCTCTTCAAACTCAAGGGCTTCCAAAGCTTCTTGAATTTTTTTTCTCATGGTCATCTTATATCAATCAATCCCTTCCAATTGGAGATTAACATATAACGTTGTCAAGGTAGCTATGTCCTTCTCCAAGAAGAAGTCCATCACAACTTTTTGCATTGCCATAATGGCCTTTGGATTAGGCCAATTTTCCTTTGGGACCTTATATTTCTTATGAGAAGATCCTTTAAAAGTCGACCTAGTTCCAAACTTTTTATCCCTTGAAGATTCTTTCGAAGGTGTTTAGATGTATGGTCGTGAAAAAAATCCTAGGTAGGACACAAGTAGACATTGAATCAAACATGTTGCCCACACACCTTGGCTCCCTTCACCCACAACCCACACCTCCCAAGTAGTAATTACTAAAGGCAATCACAGTCTTACAAGGTTGATGTAATAAGGCAAAGGAACCCCATAGTATGTAGCATCCTCACCTTTCATTCCCACCTCTTGTGTTGCACCAAAGTTCCTTGCATTTATTACAAAGTGCAACCAAAGCATAAGAACCCACTATGGCAAACAAAGAAAGGTGGAATAGATGATACATTAGGATGGCAATGGCCAATTTATATTGAGGTTCCAGTTTGTCGAGGAATTAGAGTTTAAACTAATTGTAATACACTTTCCCATCATTTTATTCTTGAAGCAAGCCTAAATTGTCCCCTTTGCAAAGGTGGCCCTACAGCTCTCCTCGCCCTTCCACTTGTGTTAGGTATGGGTTGTCCAATTTGTTGTGGTAATTAAATCTTATGGGGATTGATTACCTACCCATGGACTTCAATTTCCATCCCTTAGTGTTTAGGAGGAAGACCTTGTGGATATTCCTCACCTTGGAAAACTCTTCACCACCCCCATATTTGGGATTATTGTCCAATCCACATCTCAATGAAGGACCAAATTTTGGTCATAACCTATCCACACAATGACCAAAATTTAGCTAACACCTCTTGGACAAAGGCGATCGCTCACTAGGTCGACCAAAATTTGGTCGCATTCCTTGCATAGGGCTGATTGCTACCTAGATAAAGGCGGAACATTTCAATCACACTCTTGGATAAAAACGATCGCTTGTCGGGCTGACCAAAATTTGATCGCATTCCTTCAATAAGGTCGAGTGCTACTTAGATAAGGGTGGAAAATTTAGGTCACATTCTTGGATAGGGGCAATCACTTGCCGATCTGAACGAAATTTGGTCGCACTCCTTGACCAAGGCTGATTGCTACCTAAATAAGGGTGGACAATTTCAATCGCATTCTTGGACAAGGTTGATCCCTTGTAGGGGTGACCGAAATTTAGTCCTAGTCTTGGACATGGCCACTCATTTGCAAGGGCAACCAAATTTTGGTTGCACTCTTGGAAAGGGCAATCGTTCATCAAGGCGACCGAAATTCAATCATATTCTTGGACAAGGCTTATTGTTCACAAATGATGCGGTCCCAAACTCCTTAATAGACTCAAATGTGAGTCTGAAGTGAAAACAGCAAAGAGTAAAAAGTTGGGGCACGCTCCTTGGTTCACAAAACTTTGGGGGTAGAAGGGCGTGTTGGAGCTCTGAGATGGGAATAGGAAGAATGACAAGTAATCAATCATTCACACGGACTTGCACAAACCAAACAACAAGTTGGTTAGTGCATAGTTAGAACACTTTTGGTGTTTCGACGAGCCATGGGCAAACTCAGATTCATAAGATTCACCATGGCCCAGACTTGGGGGAAGCCACCACCTTCCCCCTTATAGTATACTCTATGCTTGGTCATGAAACCGGCATCTAAATGGCATTTTGTTCCAGGACTCCAAGTGGGAGTCTCGAAATTCCCAAAGTTAGGACTCCTGCAAATTTGGGGGCCCATAACTTTATCTTTAAACCTTTGATTGAGATGAGGTCTAAAAAAAAGTTATACGTCTTGTTGAGAACTTTCTAACAGTATGTTGCACGCCACTTGCATGTAAGGAAATCGAGGTGATCCCTGATTTTTAGTGGTCAGGAGTCAAATTGCCAATTTGATTCTCGACCCTTCTTTTGGCCATAACTTATGTTTCAGGTGTCCAAATGAGTCATGCGAGCCCATTTCAGATATCTACATTCCAAGTGATTTTCAATGATATAATTAACTTTTCAATCCAATGAGTTTTTGCCCTTGCAATTACCCTTTGAAAATTTGGGAGTCCATTGGGACTCCAATTCCCAAAATGGGAGTTCATTTGGGAGTGTGAAGGTTCATTCCCTCACACTCTTTTGCACTCTTGGGAGCATGAAATGCGACTCTCGGGCTTAGTTTTGGCTTGCACCTTTGCAAACCCTTGCTTTCGTCGCGAGCCTAAGTTTAGGATTATGACAACAAAGGTGACCAAAATTTAATTACAAATTTTAAACAGGGTTAATTGCTACCTAGACAAAGGTGGACAATTTTAGTCACACTCTTGGATAGGCGATTGGTTATTGGATAAGGTGGACAAATTCAATCATACTCGTGGACAAGGGCAATTGGTACTTGGACAAGGGTGGACAAATTCAGTCATATTCTTGGACAAGGATGATCGGTATTTAGACAAGGATGGACAAATTCGGTCCATCTATGGACATGGTTAAATATATTGTGACTAAATTTTAATCATGATCTAGATAGTCAAAATTAATTACATGATGTAACAAACCATTGAGATCAATGTAGTTGATTAGATGAACAACTAAAATTTTTTTATTTATAAAAAAATTCAACAAAGTTTTCTTACTATGGCATTTGATGGTTTCATCATTTAATGTTGTTTTAATTCTTCAACCAAAGTGCACGTGTTGGTTTGGCATGGTAATTTTTTTACATAGTCCGCATGTGTTATGTCCACTAGGGTAACTATTTTACCCTTGAAACAAAAATAATTGTATTAAGTTTAGTTTAACCATAGGTTGATTTTAAATTGACGTGATGTATGGTTGTGTTGATGTTTAAATAGACGTGACTGACATGACATGATAAGGCCAACACTAATAACCCGATTTAAGGGTTTCATTGGTGACCTTGTTTAAATGTTTGATTATGTGTGATATTTTAGCCACCTACTTTCAAAAATTAATGATCCTCTCCAAAGTTCTAACTCTTGAAGGTTGAATGTAGTATTCGAATTTGCAATGTACATTGATTTGGTTTAGTAATTGAACAACAAGGATTGTGATCCACAACTCTTCCCAAACTTGGGGTCTTGGAATGTTCAAATTTGTGGATGAAGATTATAATGGATCATAGGTGATGAATTTGCAATTTGTGTTGGATGTTAAATTTTGAATTTGATTATTAATGTTATCATGGTTGCAACTTATAGAATGCACTTTATGAGGATCACACATTATTTAAATATGTAACACTCTCACCTTTGCATATGGTGTAATTGTACAAATGTGAATTACAACCTACAACCTACATTGTGCATTTGTCAAGCTCAAAAGTTGTTTCAAACTTTTCTTAAGTCTTGGTTGCATTGTGACCACCTACAAATCATAGGATGTTATGGTATAATACCTTTTTAGTTAGAAGTTCAAACCTTGATTAACAATTATTGCCTATGAATCACAAGTCATGACTTAAGTTGTTCTTTGTTTTTGTTAGGTCACATGACTTGTATTTGTATAGGACTTTTATTCATTTTCTTTATTGTTCTTGTTATTATGTTTAAAGACATGAACCCCAAACTTCAAATTCAAGTATTTTTATAGGTCCCACAACCTTAGATAAGACAACCCTTCTATGAAATCTAATGTGACTTCCAATAATAGGAATTAGATTTAATCATCGTCCTTGCATGAGCTTGCCACTTTGAAAGCTAAGCAACTAGCCACTAATATGTTTATGATTTGTTTAAGTGCATTGGATTCCTTTGTATGATTTCTTAGCATGGATTCACTAAAAAAAATACTAGATATTTTGGATAAAATGTTTGTCACCATCACCAAAAGTTAACCAAACATGAGTAAGATGAGTCAAAACAAAAAAAATCAAATTTCTTAGGTAATTAAATTATTTTGGATTAAGTTGTAGGTCTGATAATTATATCATTGTGTGCACAATTTGTAGAGAAGTTGAACATAAAAATAAGTTGTTGGTTCAAGAATGGGATTCATTCATAAACATGTTAATTGAATGAGAAATTGATAGACCTATGAAAGGGGTGGAAAAAAGGAGTAGTATATTAGCAAGGATTGTAAGCACAAAAAAATTGAAGTTGTTTATGCTTCCAAAAGGAGAAAGTATGTTTTATAACCAGTTACTAATGAGCCAGTTGGAGATAAATGCAAAAGATTGGTTCAATTTGCCACATTGTTCCACACACTAAAACATAGCAAGCCAATGCAAGAATACAAGGCTCACAAGGGCTTGTTTGATTTTATGAATTTTGAGCAAAACCCCAAAATGCATTGAACAAACCTGATGGCTTGGGCTATGGTTCGACACATGCATGACATTGTTTTGGAAGCCGCAAAAGCTACTATTGGTGTTGCTTGATACATGTGATTTACTTATGATGAGGTTATTACCATTGACAATTAAAAATGTTGTTAGTTCATGTTATGCAATGCATAATTTGTTGCAATTACCAATCTTCCTTTCCCTTTAACATGTGGTGGTTGATTCATGTGTTGATAACTTCACCCAAGTCCATGTGCAAGTTTAGATGCACAAAGGATGTCTTCCAAAATATTTGATTAGTAAAAAGTTAATGACATTTGGTGTAAATGGGACTTATGTTTTCCCAAGGCACTACATTCAATGTTATTTGTTTTGATGGCTAGGTTTTGCATTCCATGGGAGTTCAAAATTTTGCCCCTTTCATTTCCATGAGTTTCACAAGTTTTGTAAATTCCAAGTGCCTTATGAGGGTCTTGGAAAAATAATTGTACAAGGTTTAAATCAAAGCCTCAATTATGTTCATCATTTACAAATGTGACAAAATTTGAACTACAAGGTTAGATCTATGAACCATGTAATGAACCCCTAGGAATGTAAAACCTAACCATCAAAAATATTACATTTGATATGAACCAACAACACATGATCTAGGCTATTCATTTTGATTTGCAAACTAGTGAAGTCTTGTGTGTGCTAAAAGAGGTTTATTTTGTAACCATCACATAGGTGTGAGCAAAATGCACAAATTTAACTTTACCCCCACCCCCCCGTTTTTGTTAATTTGGATTTTGTCCATTTTGCTTTCTATTGGATTGAACCAAAAAATTAAATATGGGTTGTAGGGTTTGTTAATTTTCTTGTTGTAAAATTACTAAGGAGATTCCTTACTCATGGCATCACAAACAATTTAGGTATGGTACATCCACAATTTTGGTTACTGTCCAATGTGAAAGAAAATTTCATCAAACATTTGAATGTGATTAAAGTTTCATTTTTGCACCCCAAGAAACTAGGTTACAATTATACATATGGATGTTTGAAATTATGTTGGTGGTTTTTTTTTAACATTCAATTAGTAATTTAGTAAAAAAGTGGGGTGCAATTCATTAGCATAAATCATTATGAGACCTTAGAAGTGAAATAGGTTCACTACACCTTAATGATTTCACCATGGTTAAGTTTATTTCATTATAGAGTCACTATATAAACATCATGTTTCATTACTAGTTGACATAATTCATTATATTATAATTTATTATGGTAAATATGTTTATTTTTGTGTGGTTGTTTTAAATATTTTAATTTATTTTAGGTTATCCCAAGCTATGCAAAGTTATACCCTAAATTATTATAGGTTATTATAAGTTATTATACTTATGTTGTACATTAAATTATTATAAGTTATTATATTTTGAGGTATCCTAACATATTAAAAGCCTACTTTAAATTATTTTAAGTTAAACTATTTAACTAACCCTAGGTTATATTTTAAGTTATTTTATTTTAAATTATTATATGTTATTACAAGTTATGTTTTAGGCTATTCAATGTCATTCTACTTTATGTTATCATAGGTTATTTTATCTTAAGGTATAATAATTTTAAAAAGCCAAGAAAAATTTACAGCATTATAGTTTTAAATAATCATCAATAACCTAAAATAATCAAGAATAACCATTACAACAAAAGATGCCAAGTGATTTCATTATATTTTGAGTGAATTCATTGGTCCAGTGAACACGGACTAGTGAACTGCACCCACATTTTGTAATAATGAACTTACAATAGAATAACCAATAATAACCAATAATAAATTATAATATAATAGATAACAATAACTTATTATAAATAACTTAAAATAACCAACAATAACCTACAATGGAATAACCAAAAATAGCCTATGGTAAATAACTTATAATAACCAACAATAGTCTATGATAGAATAACCAAAAATGGCCTATGGTAAATAACTTAGAATAGCCAACAATAGCCTATTATAGAATAACCAAAATAGTTTAAGCTAAAATAGCCTAAAATAACCAAGAATAGTTTACAATAAAAAAACCAGTAATAGCCTATGGTAAATAATGTAGACTAGTAAAAAATAGTTTAAGATATAATAACCAATAGTAGCTTAGGGTAAAATAGCTAAGAATAACGTATGATAGGATAACCTATAATAGCTTATGGTAGAATAATAAAAATTTGTCAAGAATTTGTAAAAATAACCTAGGGTAAAAAAAATGTGCATAAAAAATGTGATGATAAAAAAATATCATTCATTTAAATAATGGTTCAATGTTTAAACATTTGCTCATTAAACATGGAGGTGAAAGGAGGTGAAAGGTTCAAACCTTCATGCTTGCACCTTAGGTTGGTGGGTTAGGTTTTTAATTTAGGTTAGATAAGTTACTAAAGGTTCGTATGTGCCTAACTTAGGTTCACAATTAACTATTAATGAGTTTATTATTAATGATTTAACTATTAGTGAGTTTATTATAAATGATTTAACTATTAGTGAATTTATTATAAATGATTTAACTATTAGTGAATTTATTATTAATGATTTAACTATTAATGAATTTATTATTAATGGTTTAACTATTGGCGGATTCAATTAGCTAATAGTGAATTCATCTATTCACAGCAATTGGTCCTTGTTTATTAAGGGGTTGCACACTTTCACCATAGTAAATTTGACCAATTTCCCTCAAAATATAGTGTAACATAAAGTGAATTTGAATGCATATTGATGTAGTGAAAGAACAAGGAAATGAACATGACACAATGAAACAACTTGTCCTTTTTGCAAACTAATATTCGATGTGCAACTTCCTTACCTTTGGTACATGTGTCAATCATTAAAAAATAGTGTACAAACCATTATGAACCTGCAAACAATAAAAAGCTTCAACATGTAAAATAAGACATGGTACATGTTTTTAAAACTATTCAGGCATAATAATGTTATGTTTCAAAAGAAAATGAAAGAAAATGAAGCTGCATATAACATAATGATGAAAGATATAATGGGAATGAAGAGACGAAGGTTTTTTAACGCCACCATGAACTTGATTCGCTATCAAAACCTTAAGTTAATAACATCTACAACAGGGAAGCGATGATGAAAATGATAGTGGCAAATTCATGTGTTGTCATGGTTAAATTGTTTGATGCGAATCCTTTGACATGTGTTTCATACATTCTTTCAACATTTAGAATGTTTCCTTGTTTTTAAAAAAAAATATCAAGTTGGCTTAAATTGCCATGCATATGGTACAAGTCCTTGGGACTCTAGAGGATGAATGGTGATTAAGCTTTTTGAGGTTTTGCAAATCCAAGTTGTGCAATTGACTCACTACCAACCTAAATTTAGTGGTTAGAATGTCCTCCAAGAAATTTATGTCCTACATACTTTTCCATATGTAGAAGCATATGAATAGTGGTGTGTAGAACGTCCTTGATATGGCGTGAAAGCTTAGGTTTAAGGTTCTTGAATATCATTTCAACAAAAAAAATTATGCAAAAATTGTCCTTGAAAGATGTTACAACAATCTGACCCTTATAGCCAGAAACAGCCACCTTGGAGATCAAATGCCACCTTGGAGAGAATTTAATTGCCTAATTAAACTCCATTTCTCCTTAATCTTTCTGAGAAGCTTACTTCCAAAAGCATCATATAGCCAAAGTCTCCAACTCATTCCAACCAGCAACCAGCCCAGCACCACGAGGTCTGAAACAGTATCCAAATGTCATATTTTGGCAAAAGAAGAAAAGAGAAAAAACACTGCTCCAAACTTTTTGGAACAATTTGGTACTTCACTCAGCTTGTTGTGCAAGCTTCATTCATAGTTCGAGTTCACTTGGATTCTCGTGCAAGTTTCATTCATAGTTCGAGTTCACTTGGATTCTTGTGCAAGTTTCATAGTTTGAGTTCACTGGGCTTCTTGCACAAGCTTCATAGTTGTTCTTCTTGGAAGGTGCTATGATACTGCCAACAAAAATTTCAACATCTTTGTAGATCCCTCGCCCACAAAAAGGTTAAAGCACAATTGTGGTTTGTGTTCACTGTGCAAAAAGGATGGCCACAAAAAGGTCAAAGCACAAATTCTTAAGGTCATGATTTGGAAAGGACATATTGAGAGTGGCCACACCACTTGTGGTTTATGCTCATCACTATGCAAAAAAGACGCCCACAAAAAGTTAAAAGCACAAATTCTTAAGGTTGTTGTTTGTAAGGGACATATTGAAAGTCTGTTTTCTTGCATCTAAAATATACAGGCCGCACTTGTCGTATGTGTTTACTGTGCCAAAAAGACAAGCAGACAAAGAAAACCTACAAAACTACCTTTGATGCTATTCCATATCCATCTCTAGTATCTGGAGATGGAGTTACTTGGAAAGTAGGGAGTGGGGGAACTGCCCATGCCACATACTGGAAGCACATGGCCAGTTCAAGAGTCCGTTGTCAAAGATTTAATTAATTTTCAAAAACTCAATTCAACATATTTAAAACTATTTTTTTATCATTCAATGAAGGTTGAAAATCCAGATATGAATTAACAAATCCACATATGTAGACTACAAATTAATTGGAAAAATTGACATCAATTGCACTTTTTGTGAAATGAAAAGAGATCAAGAAATCTATTTTATGAACCAGTGAAAGAGTCATTATCACTCTCTCATATAAAGCTGTTCACTTTCTAATGTGCACATGCGATCTAATCCTTTGCACATACTAGTCAATCCCATGTGCACATACTTGTCAATCGTTTAATTTCTTTCTGAAAGTAGTAAAGCAGACTATTTTTTGAAAAAGAAACACAGGGAAAGGGAAAAAAAAAAAAAACCTTTTATTTAATGAACCTTCGACACAATTTCGAAATATTTATTAAAATTTTCAAAAAACCCACAAATAATTTTATTAATGTTTGAAAAAAGCCCATGTACTACCATATATGAAGATATTAAAAAAAAAACAACTACCTATGCTTGGTCTGATTTTACTGGGCAGATCAGTATAATTGTTTTGACCCATGATAGTTGATTAGGCAGCCCTGAAACAATTGGGAACTTTTAGTTGCCACCAAATTCTTTGGTCATTTCAGCCTTAAATTATAAGGTGTAATTATGAAATTTTTTGCTTGTAATTTTTTAGAAATTTTTTAGATCACAAGAGGTTGACTGTTGAATTGTGTAGGGTATCTGCAAACATAATATTCAAAGAGGGAAAAAAATCGGTAGGTCTTTATGCTCAATAAAGCCCTTAGCCATGGCCTTTACTGGAATAAGGGCCAATATTAGGTGGAATGTGGACCCTTAAACCACTCACATGACCCCTCAACTCACACAATATTCCTTTAAGAGCCTGCACTCCACCCTTATTCCAGTAAACCCAATGGTTGAGGGCTTTATTGAGCATAAAGACCTACGATTTTTTTTCCTCTTTGAATCTTATGTTTGCAGATTTGTTTTTTTTTGGGGGAGAAACAATTGGCAAATTTCTTTCAAAGAACTTTTTTGAATCTCTTTGCCTACATTTTCCACTATGCATTTTGGCTTTGGTAACAATTTTTGTTTGCATTTTTAAACATTCACACAAGTTCTAAGGGTTTCTAGAAACTTGTTGTCATTTAATGGAAGGATCCCTCTTAAAATGCTGACAACTGACATGATGTTAAAAAAATGAAAAACAAAAAAAAAAACACAGGCAAAAGACCTACTCTGATCTTTCCCTAATTTGATCAAATGATGGCAAAAGGGTTTCTATGGTCACCTCACTATTTCTCAACCCACTATGAAAAAACCCACACCTACCGATTTTGCAGGTGTAAAGAGTTGATGGCACCCGAGACCAAGTCAAAATATTTTTGCACTTGTACAACCTGTTTTTGAGGTTAGGTGACTGATATTGTTGAGTCTGATGGGTGTCTACAGATTGCGGGGTGGCCCCCCCCCCCCCCCCCCCCCCCCCAATTAATTAAATAGAATTTTCACCCCCCTCGTTGCCGCAGGAGGGGGGGGCGGGAGTAGAGGAAGACAATAACACACAC
>Ga0116231_10002851_pt1 | contig 36042 bp, 18 predicted proteins | sample S1TSphgellanicum_2_FD_89695 | JGI IMG/M metagenome (GOLD analysis project Ga0116231, IMG submission 89695) | Host-associated microbial communities from peat moss isolated from Minnesota, USA - S1T2_Fd - Sphagnum magellanicum MG | ecosystem: Host-associated > Plants > Peat moss > Unclassified...
AAACCAATCGGCCCCCCCCCCCCCCCACCCACCCACCCAAGGATCACCTTGATGAATCCCCATGGCAAATGGAATGATTGTGACATCACCATCACGATTACAATGGCCATAAAATAAAGGAAACTCAAATGCATAAAATGCACAAACAAAAGGGATGAGTTGTATGATGTCCCCACCTACTACTCAAAATTCTTGAAATATGACCCCCTATTGACACTAAATTGAAAGCGTTTGTCACGCCCAACTAAAGAAGAACCCAATCGAGGTGAAGGTCCAAGGTGCACCTGATGTCATGGATTATTGTTTCACAACCACCCTTAATTACAACTCCAAATTAGTGTGGGGAAAAATGTGTTACAAACACTTCATGGAATTAAAGGCATAAAAGGCAGCTTGTGAGTTGATGTAATGTTTCCCCCACTACGATGGGACAAACTCCAGGTTTGGTCATGGTTAAAAGGCGAGCCACTCCAAGGATGCATGCAATTTGGGGTGGAATGTGACCCTATGTGATATGATAGCAAAGTTGGAACAATTGAAAGAATCCACTCGTTGAATCTTCGAGGTGAAACAATCTCAAAGGTGTTCAAAAAACATCCCATAAGGGCCATTTGCTAATAAATGCAGCATGTATTGGAATGTCAACTTGAAGGAATCGAAAAAAAACTCAAAGTTCTGGTTTGGCTCGTAGTATTCAAGGAAAAGCATGAAGTAGCCATTTGATTCAAAGTGTAATGTTATGAGAGCTAAGGTGGTGTCAAAGGTGAGAATATTGCCCTGTACACCCAAGGGTTAAACTGTTGAACATGCATATGTGAATCAGAAGTCATGTTGAGGAAAACGGATTGAACTCAAACTAGTCGCCAAAGTTTGGGCCCGCAAAAAAAACTCATCCTATAAGTTTTCCCAATCACTTGCTAGAAAACACTCGAGTGGAATTTATGTTTCCCTATGCCCTATCGCCCCACCACAAAGGGGCAAAATGAAACACCATTGGGGTAACAAAAGGAGCAAGTGCCAAGTTGTCACATTATATGCATCATGCACTAATTTATCCGATGGAAAACAAAATGCCACTTGTACATCATGCCATAGAGTGGTGGGAATGAAATTATACAATCAAGGATGGTAAAGGCCTAAATGAAAGGACCTGAAGACATCCAATGTTGAACCCATGTCCAAATGATGCAAGCAAGGTGGAAGTAAAGGAAGGTATTGAGCCAAGATGATCACAAAAGTTTGGATTGGATGAATTAGATGTCTAATAGGATTGTTGATGACAAGCTAAGCTTTGATTGGTAAATTGGTGCTCACAAGTGGGGCATAAGACTTCAGGTGGAGGTTGAGGGTGTGTTGAAAAAATGGGGTAGATTGGGGGGTATGATCATGGCCAATTATAGGGACCAATAAAGTGGGAAGGAAAAAAATATTAATTGTGCATGATCAAAAGGGTTTGGAAAAGCGTAAAATTGGGACCCCACATTCACACGAAGGGCTAGGGGTTGGTAGGGGGAATCAATAGGTGGTGTGTGATTTGTTAGAATCGGAAGGGTAATTAGTGGGTGGTTTGTGGTTTGTGTGGGGGGAGAGGTGGAGGATATGTTTAGGGTTTAGGGTGGCGCATGATAAGGCAAATGAGTGATGGGAACTACAAGGTTAGATGAAACATGATGAGTCGGGGGACATGGGATGTTTGGTGCCCATGAGGTAAGAGGTCTACTATGAACACTAGCCCCATTTTCTAAAGATTGCCTATATTTACAAGGCAATCCTAAATCTACAAAGTTAATCACACAATACTAAATGAAACAAAAGGAACAAGATAGGAAATTTTCTAAGGAGTCCTTTGCTAGGGCATTATGCCAAGGCCAAACCCTAACTTCAATATAGGCATGGGTGTCACAATCACTAATCTACTAGATTTAACAAAACCTAAACACTTTAAAACCAAAATATTAAAGTGGAACTTATTTGCAATTGTGCAAATAAGTCCCATATTTTTAAAATTACTTATTTTAACATGATAATTTTAAACCTATAAAGCCAACCACATAATACTAGACAAATCAAATAAAAAAGATAGTGAACTATCACAAACAAGCAAGTCATGTTTCAAAAGATAGTTGAACTTTAATTTTGCCATAACCTTTGACATCATCTTTATTTGACTAGGTTTAACACAACCTATACACCTTTTAAAATAACTATTGTGTAAGAATAATGGGCCCAAAAACTTCTAATCTTTTATTCTTTGGACTACCCAACTAAAGTAACACCCAACTTCAATAATAAAAAAAACACCCTATACTTAATCTTTTGCCTTATATATATATATATATATATATCCTAGAAAACATATTGATGAATGACTAACCATTAAGTATTGACATGTTCACATTTACAACCTTTTTTTAAATTCTTTTTTTTTTTAATTATTTTTCCTTTGCTATTTCTTTAGGATTGTAACAAAAACAAAAAACACCAAGATTGTGGCAAAGTCTCTTCTTTGTAATAAAAACTTTCTATTGTGCTTAATTTGTAAGTAATGACTAGATTCTTGATGATACAAAATTTCATAGGCTTGATGGAAGCGTAAATAAAAAGGACTCACCACAAAATAAAACCCAAATAAAAGAAAAGCAAAAAACATAAAGCCCATCTTCCTTTAACCTCTTCACCTTTCTTGTTTTGTCACATGTTGATGTTGGTGCTATTGTCATCACTATCCTCTTCCTTTGTTCTATAAAGTGGTTGCCTTCATATGTCTCACCATGTCGTGAAAATTTTAAAAATAGATTTACAATTAATCCCCCTAATGGAACTATAATTGAACTACCAACAAGGCCTATACTAAAATGGAATTGGAACCTTTCTTTCCTATTTCTTAAAAGCCCCCAACCACAAAAAATTTATTTTTGTCTATGTTTGTCCCTCTTTGTCCTTCGTTCTCTCTTCTTTTTTTTTGCGCGATGCTAATTAATGAGCGCAAGGAAACAATGGAAATAGTGGTAGCAAAGTTACCACCACTACTAGTGCCACCCAAACTATAGCAAAACCCTCATTGCCATTGTCATTACCAAAGAGATCCTTACTTTTGTGGTTTTGTACATGGTTCGTTTTTGTCCAAAAACAATGTTATGAAGGTCCTTTGATCCTAACCAAAGTGAGATGAAAAACCATGTATATAAAAATCAAGGATGGGACCCATCCATCAAAAGTACAAGGCAAATGAAAGCAGAAGCAGACACAACCCAAAGAAAAAACAAAAGCAAACAATCAACAAAAATAAGTTTAAATTCCCAATGCAAATAGGACCCATGGCTACAAAGTGACAATCAATGATAACAAAGAAGACATGAGATGAAAAAATTGTCGTTTGCCACAAATTGGCTAGTGACAGATGTGCATTAACTATGATGTGTGGAAGAGAAAAAGAACCCTAACCATGTGCAATAGCTCGTTGAAAAATTGCTATGGCTTGTGCATGCCACAACGCTGTGGACATGCACTATTGATAGTAAAAAACAAGCATCGAAGGGACTAAAGAAGATCGATGATGACACACAATAGTGATCTATGCACAAGCACTAAAAAATGAATCAAAATGATAATGAAGATGCCCATACGTCTCAATGGATAGATGCACATTAAGGTGGCTCACTTTTTGCATTGCAAAGTTCATTTCTACAAAGTGCCTTTCCTTTGGACACCTATAATGAATAATAAAAACTATGAAATTTGTAAATGGGAATTGATTATAGATTAATAATTTCATTATAAAAACACCCATGTGATTATTTTTTGATAAAAGTAATTTCACGCGTAACAATGGACTTTTAAAGTCAAAATATATGGATTGGTAGGTTGACTGGAACAATAAAAAATTAATGATGTTTTTAATTCCAAATTTCATATGGTGATTGAATATCTGGTGTAACATGAAATGATAAATGTTTTTGCAAAATTTTGATTAAAAAATCTTAGCCATTTTAAACTAGGGACTTTTGAAAGGCCAAAATTGAGTCATTTTTTCATAAATCCCTAAAGTTCTTGGATTTCATTGGTTTTCAAAGGTTTTTTTTGGGAGGTTCATATGATTGGATTCCTTACTTAGGCTCCTAGAAATAGGGACTTTATTGCCTTTCCTTGCTTGATTCCCACAATAATGATGACATTAACATGGTCAAACATAGGGGTGGGAAGTAGGTTTTATAGAAGGTAATTTGGGAGGGAAGTAGGCAAAGGTGGGAATTCAAGTAGGAAATGTGAGTGGTAAAAATAAATGGTAGATTTTGTGTTTACACATTTTTTCCGTCAAGGTAAGTTCGATTGTGTTGTCCATGGGTGCTCAAAGTTGTGTTGATGGGAAACAATAGGGACAAAGATAGGCACTTAGGCATAATTTGAAGTGGACCATCAAAGAAGGAAAAAATTGTAGAACGACATGACAATCTCAAGCTTGACAAAGTGAAGCTCAAAAAACAACTCGAGAACGGTAGAAAAACCTTCGACCTAAAGTTGATCGAGAGATTAAAGGAATGAAGTTAATGACCAAACTAAAACACAATTAATTGATGATTTGTTCATCTTCTCCTATTTTATAGATTGAAATTTCAAAACCCATGTGGTGAATGTGACATTTTATGATATTTGTTTATTATTTTATGTGTTTTGCTTCAAATGAAATGGTTTTTGTCATTCCAAGGCTTTGAAATTAATGACTGACTAAAACACAATTCATTTTTCTTGTGTGTTCATGTAACTTTGTTTTGCATATGTATCTAAGAGTCCATTTGGAGGCTTCACTTAATTTGTAAGTTTTACAAGCTTTGCAAATTGAATTTCATGTTTTTATTAAAGTAATGAAATCAACGAACAAATTATAACACAATTAATTGATGATTTGTTCATCTTCCCTTGTTTTGTAAATTGAAATTTTAGAGTCCATGTGGTGAATGCAACATTTTATGATTTTTGTTTATTGCTTTATGGTTTTTGTTTCAAATGAAATGGTTTTTGTCCTTCCAAGGCTTTGAAATTAATGATAGATTGGAACACAATTAATTTTTCTTATGTGTTCATGTAACTTTATTTTGCATATGTATCTAGGAGTCTATTTGGGGGCTGCACTTAATTTGTAAATTTTACAAGCTTTGCAAACTAAATTTTGTGTTTTTATTAAAATAATGAAATCAATGACCATACTAGAACAAAATTAATTGATGATTTGTTCATCTTCTCATGTTTTGCATATTGAAATTTTGGAGTCCATGTATTGGATGTAACATATATGATTTTTGTTGAATGCTTTATGTGTTTGGCCTCAAATGAAATGGTTATTGTCCTTCTAAGGCTTTGAAATTAATGACAGACTGGAACACAATTAATTTCTTATGTGTTTGTCTTGTTATATTTTGCATGTCTCTAGGAATCCACTTGGAGGTTGCACCTTATTTGTAAGTTTCACAAGCTCTGTAAACCGAATTTGGTGCTTTTATTAAAATAATTCAAAGTCAATGACCAAATTAGAACACAATTAGTTGATGATCTGTTCATCTTCTCATGTTTTGCAAATTCAAATTTTGGAACCCATGTGGCAGATGCAAGATTTTATGATTTTTGTTTAATGTTTTATGTGTTTTGTTTCAAATGAAATGGTTTTTGTCCTTCCAAGGTTTTGAAATGAATGATAAACTAGAACATTATTTTTTTTAAAAATGTGTTTGTCTTGTTATATTGTTTTGCATATGTCTTTGGGAGTCCATTTGGAGGCTACAACTTATTTGTAAGTTTCACAAGCTTTGCAAAATGGATTGGATGCATTTATTAAGGCTTTTAAATCAATGACCGAACTAAACCATAATTAAATGATGATGTGTTCATCTTTTTTTATTCTACATATTGATTTTGGAACCCATATGGCAAATCCAACATTATTGTAATGTTTTGCTAAATGAAATGGTTTCCTATCTTAAACACATTTGTAAGTCTACAGACTGGAATTGGAACACAATTTAGTGATTTTGGTTATTGTTTATTTATTTTACATATGTATGTGTTTGGAGTCCATGTTTAGATTTCCCACCTTTGTCAATATTTATTTGATGTCCATAATGAATTTATGTGCCTTGATATCAATGTAACAATGACCATATAAATTCAAGTCAATGATGATTTTGTTGATTTTTTATGTTACAAACTAATTCCAAAGTCCATATATGGTGGATGCATTATTTTTTGTAGTTCATGTCTGTCGCAACCCCACTTTGGCCAAGTGTGGGGTGAAGCCCAACACTTAGAAAAGTTGTAGGTTTGAAGTCCTCCGGGACTTTCGAATGTTTAGAGCTCGATAGCAAGGCCCAAAACACCTCGCATTGGGGTGTTCTTGAGGTCATTGGAAAGGTCTTGAAACGTAGATATCGAAAATGGCCTCGCATTAGCAATTCGAACATTTGCAGCCCAAGTTATGGGCAAAAGAAGGGCCGGGAGTCAAACTGGCAGTTTGACTCCCGACCACTAAAAGTCTGGAATCGACCTCTTCTCGACGTTGCCTTGAAGAGTGCGACATGGCGTTGGAAAGCTCTCAACGAGAGCTACAACATTGATTCAAGGCTCGTCCCGATCTGAGTTTGGGGCGAGGAGCTATGGCCGTTCAAAGTTCCAGGAGTCTAGTCGGGACACTTTCGGGACTCCATTTCGGGAGTCCCAACAAAATGTGCCATTCGGATGTAGCCTCCGCGACCAGCCGCAGAGAATACTATAAGGGGGAAGGTGGTGGCTTCCCCCGAGTCCAGGCCGTGGTGAGTCTTGTGGGTCCAAGTGCCCGTGGCAAGTCCTAACACCAAAGGGTGTTCCGAATGTTAAACTAACCTCTTGTGGTTGGTTTTGGATGTAGATTCACACGAGATAAGTTAGTCCCTCTTCCTAGTCTAATCCCTGGGCTCCCAACTCGACCCTCTACCTCTTTTTAGAGTTGGAAGCCGGGAGCGTGCTTCCAAGTCTCAACTTTCCGCAACTTGACTTTGTGAAACCCTTAAGTGGGTTTCACCCTATGACTTGGGAGCGTGTCAATGTCTTTAGCAAACTAGTGTGTGTTTGTTTTTAAAGGGTTTGAAATCAATGACTAGATTGGAACATAATTAAATGATCTCCATGTTACTATTTATTTATTTTGCACATATGTATTTGTGTGTGTGTTTGGGAACCCATGTTTAACATTATCTACAACATTTTAAAGTCATTTTAAGCTTTACAAAATGAACTTGTGTACATGATTTTCAATCTAGGCTATGAAATCAATGACTAAAGTATCCTAATCAATCAAGTGGATCATTGGGATGTGATTGGGCTGCTTCAAAGCCCCCGATTATGACTGTAGTGTGGTTGATCATGGACCATGTAGTGATCCCTGCCTCCCCATCTTCATCACCCACCCATCTTACATTAGGTCCTGCATCAAATAATATATCAAGGCATTGGGTTGTAATTGATGATTAATACAAACTACATCGGAAACAAATAAGACATGTTTCGTATTTCAATTCACCTATTCCCATTCGAAAACACCTTTAATATGGGTTTATAGTCCATACCTACAACATCCCTAAACCCTATACCTACTTGACTCAAAGGGTGCAATAACAATTCACAGTTGTTGCTACTAGTTTTGCAAGGTTATAAAATCCTAAACCTATTTTGCACCTCTTTCAAGTCTCCATTATTTTTTTGTCAATTATGTAATGCTGATTGTCAAGCTTATGGTTTGTAGTATCACATGATGAATTACATCTTCTTTACCATTACACCTCTTTCAAATCTGCATCATTGTCATCATCTTTTATTCTTCTTACCATTCCTATTCCTTGTTCATTTTTCATTGACTACAAAAAACACAACATTGAAACACAATCACACAAACACTCCCAAAATAGTTGGTCACAAAAACAATCACAAAAGCACACTCACAAAAAAAGTTAGTAAAAATTATTACATTGGAGGCAAGCTTGTGAAAGACAAGTATATATACAATTTGATGTCCAATGATGTTCACTAAAATTATTTGATGAATTTTGTAACTTCTCCTCAATGTAACTAAACAAACAAGTTGGATGAAATTCATAAAAAACATAGGCATAAAACAATATGTTAATGAATTGAATCATTTAGATTAGATCAAAACTATCAAAATTCACTTCAAAAACAAAAAACTTGAACATGGGGGGAGTTCGTATAAATGTATGATCAATTACAAGCCATGGGTACAAAATTGAATGTGAGTTCACAAGTTTGTGTGTGTTTTTCATTGAAGACCAGCAAATGTGACTATAAGGGAAATTTGTTAGAATGCAATTTTTTTTTATTTAGTCCAAAAATGGTCAACATGTGTTAAGTCCTTCAAACTACATACTTGTAGCCAACAATTACCAAAAAATTGTTAAAATTGCATACACAAAATGTTTCATTTGAAAACCTTCAATTGTAACATTTACATCTAGATTGTACCAGCAACTCCAACTTCCAAGTACCATCAAGCTCCAAAGTAGCTCCAATCAGTTGTTTGTTCCCAACATTAATCCTTCACATATCTAATTTTGCATTGGATCAATTCTGCATTTCACAACTCCTTCAAATGACATTTGATTAATAAGTACAACAATGAACTTTACCCTTTAACCTTATACATTCAGATGATACCAAGTTACCAACAAAAATGTGTTAAAGTTTTAACAACTAACCACTAATCTTAAACCACAAATAGTGAATTAAAAGCTAAAAGGTTTTGAATTAAAATGTTGTACCTTCATCAAGACTATTTTGGTTTTCCTCCAACATGCTTTGTAGCTTTCATCTTCAAGCTTGTAGCTTGTATCTTTGTAGACACAAACACCCTCTGAGCGACTAAAATTTTTTCGTTTTTTTTATTTTTAATCTTCTTCAAAGGACTTTCAACCGATTGGTCATTATGTTGGTCTTTTTCAAATGCCCCCTTGCTAGAAATGCTTGTGCCATCCCCATCTTCATCATTTGAAAATGCCACATTGTCATTAAGCTCTTCTTGGATAATGGTAGTCATGGTCAGATTTTTTTTCACACCTTTTTTTTTGTTTATGGTCAAAGGAGGATGGGGGTGACAAACATGGATTCCCAACATCATTCTGATTTTGGTGGAGTCAATTTAGGGATGTCACTTTTTCAACATTAGGTGTTGACTTGGGCAATGCTTATAACTTGATGTTTCCCACATATGGACTTAGGTTGTTGGATCTAACATGTTGCATTAGCAACCTATCATGCGGCATTGAGAAGGAAATTGAAGTTGGCATTGGATCCATTTTGACAAAAGTACAAAGTCAATCATAGTAAGTACTCAATTTGGACTCAAAAAAAAATTGTCCATACAAAATTAAGGACATCCATGAGGTTTTTGGATTAGATGGACATTTAAAATGGATTTCAATCTAACTCATTATGGGTTGCATACACATCCCACAAAATTCATGAACTTGGTAATTCACTAAAAATTGCATTGAAATCTAGGTCAAGTTGAATGGACTCCAAGATTATTCAAATGGATTGCATATAATTGCCCAACAAGTTGAATGAACTCCTAGGTGAATCAAATGGACTACATACAATTGCCCAACAAGTTGAATGGACTCCAGGTGATTCATTATGGATTGTATGCAATTGAAGCAAGTTGAGTGGACTTCAAGGTGACTCAATATGGACTACATACACAATATAGATAAGTTGAATGGACTCTTAGGTGATTCAAAAGGGACTACATGCAATTGAGGCAAGTTAAATGGACTCCAAGGTGATTCAATGTGGATTACATGTATTTAGGACAAGTTAAATGGACTTTAGGGTGATTCACTATGGATTGCACACACTTGAGACAAGTTGAATAGACTCCTAGGTGAATTAATATGGATAACACACAAATGAGGCAAATTGAATTGATTCCAGGGTGACTCAATATGGACTACATATATTTGAAGCAAGTTGAATGAACTCTAAAGTGACTTACTATGCACTACATATATTCAAGGGAAGTTGAATGGACTCCAAGGGATTCAAGATGGATTGTGTACATCTGGGGCAATTATTATGGACTCCATAGACCATTGTGGAGTTCATAGTCACTACATAGACACCCAAGACTTCATTTGGACTTTATGGCATAATACATGATTTATATATGATTTGAATTGAACTTTACATGGAAGATTAGGGAAAAATAAGACTATTAGTGATGAGCTAAAAATAAATTTGGACTATGTACAATGTAATTCAAAGTTCAAATGAACTCCTAAGGGACTTAATATGACTATCGCAAACATATGTGATTCCAAGAAAACTTTAAGGGTAGACCATGGAATTGAGATATGATTGGACAAAGACTTTGTGGGAAACTTTGAAAAATACAACTTTGACAATACTGAACTAAATACATTTTGGACATCACATAACATACTTAACAATAATCATTAATTATCAATGGAGTAAATAATAAACACATGGACTATTATTCATTCACACCACCATGGATGGAATCTTATCTCTAATGGAGAGCTTGTATCCAACTTGAGTCACCCCAAATGTGTTCATGACACTCCACAACTACCATGCACCTCATTCAAATTCTAGTTATGGTGCAAAATAACATAACTTGAAATGAGTTCAACCATTATATGTAAATATTATGATAGTGAATTTCTATAACCTAAACATCAAACTTTAGATGACAAAATCAATGTATGGAAATCCCAGAAAAGAAATGCCCAAATACAATATTCAAAATGCTTTGAAGTGGATTCACCTTGCAAGGCTTCTAAAACACAATTAGGTCTTGTAGCTCAATCAACCTCTAGTGTTCCTTTCTCCTCACTGCATGGCTTTTTGATTCCTAACAGCACCCACCAATCTGAGTGCCATCTCTTCTTGACAATCTTTCAGCAAACATTTTGAAGATCCAAAAAAATGAATAAGTGCACACCATGAATGATATAAATGTTTGCAAGAAGCACTCTTGTTGTCCCAAGTAGGTTTAAACCCTTGGTGACAAAATGGGCAATGGGTGACTGACAAAAAAATAGAAAATTTTTCACCAACATCCTTCTTCAACAACACAAAAAGCAATGGTGATGGGGTTGGAGTTGGGCATGGATTCCCATTTTTTATGGATTGCACTTGAAAAAAAAATGTAGCCTTTTGTCACATCCACATTTCCAGCTTAGCATATGTAATTTTCCATGCTTCCTTTATAAACACAATCTTGCCCAATATTTTGTGTGCTTGACTCACCTTTTTTCCAACAATTTTTTGAAAGCTTCGACTATGCCTATTTGAGAGTCAAGTTTCCATTGAAGGGGCTCCAACTCAATAAGAGTTGCCCCAATATCTTTTGTAGGCTTGCCTTGAGACCACAAGTCGAATATCTTTGTATTTTGGGCATCAACTATGGCCTGAAACTCAAACAACTCCTCTTCTCCTAACCTGAGAAGTAACATACAACCTTCAATTTGGCCTTGCATTTTTTCCAAGTCTTTTTGGGACTCTTTTTTGACTTTTGAAGAGTACATACAAGAGCTTGCAAGGTTGGCATCTCCTTGTCCAAAAAAAACATGTTTTTCCCACTATTTGACAAATTGAACTTGCAATTATGTGAGCTTACAGAATTGAAGTTGGGTCGTTTATGGCCTTGACATGATTCCACTTGGCAAATCCTCCTGCTCCTCTTCCTCCTTCAGCTCCTCACCTTCCAAATCTTCAACCTGCTTTAAATCAAATGTGAGATTAGGTTTCCCATTCTAGGCTGTTTCTAAAGACTATAACCTATGAAGCTGGTCCCATATTGTGCATTATGTGAAAACACAATAGTTCACAAATTTTCTTTTTTTCTCGAATGTAGTCCCTTGTGCTTCTACCTCATTAATCATGTGAATATTTGGGATTTGCATCCTTTTATGTGCTATCATCCACATCCTCTCCACATGAACATCAGTTATTCATCATTTGAATAACTATATTCATATATGTTCATGATTAAAGAAGGCCCAAACAATTGTTCCATTTCCTTCTCCTCCAAATCCTTCCTAATCCTCAGGCTTTTTGGTGACAACCCTTTGTTGCACACGCCATACTTTTCTTCAATTTCCCTTCAAGATACATGGTTTTTCTTATAAAAAATGATCCTTAATGGTGTGTGATACAAAGGCGCTACCCATGAAAACACAACCCTTCCTTCTACCTTCACACATTTCTTAAAATCCATTGTGGCACCACTATTGCCCAAACTACCCGTGTTAATAATAAGGTTGATAGACATTATACTTGTATTTTCTACTCTAGAGCTTCAATGAAAAACCTCCAATGCACTCAAGTACTTACTTTCTAACTTCACTCATGCATGTAGGAGCATCTTCATCGATGAAAAAGGAAAAAATGAAGTTTGCAATACGTACCTTCATCAACACACAAAAAAAAGATGACAATATGAAAATATTATCAACCAAATGGCAAAAATTTAACCCATGAAATTTGGTTATAGTAAATTTCAAAAAAAATTGTTTCTTATTTTTACCCATGTACTATTTTCCTTGATCAACCAATGGGATCATAGCATGAAATACCCCCCACCCCCCAAAGTAATTTCACTGACCAACTAATGGGATTACAACAAATTTATGACCTAAACTAGGTTTAATGCCTTTTACTAGACTTTTATCACCTCTTGGATTTTCGATTTTGGAACCACCTTAGTGTGCATCTACCCCAATAACAAGGGGAATGAAGTCATCATTTGGTGTTTGTTTAGTGTAGGATCATGTTTTTTTTAGAACAACCATCATCGCTACATGTGTTATCTATCATCATTGATGTTTGTTGCATCATATTTGTGTGAGTTGGGTCAACAATGACAATGTCTATCAAAGTCCGAAAACTATCTCTGGTGATGAGGATATGCACTCATTGTTGGGCGTGGTGAAGGAAAGGTGGGAGACCTCCTTTTGAACATGTACTCCACTTTTAAAAACAATAACTATGACAATATCCCAAAGAGTGTCACGGGTTGTTATACACTCATTCCCACAAGGGCACTGAAGCAAATGGATACCCAAATTGTTAGTGGTATGACCACACTAACATTGTGAAAGATGGGAAACTATAGGATATGGCAAGCCAAGATAGGTACGTAATGTTGTAAGAAAGTGGGATGAAAATAAATGAAATGTTGGTGTGGTAGGACAAGATAATAATTAAGTGTTTGTCCTTGGGCCCACACATGAGCAAAGACATACTTGCATGATAATTGATAAAACATCTACTAGAAACGAAACAAACTCCTACTCATGTAATCAATCTACCAAATAAGCATGCAACTAGGGATAAGACTGAACCATTAGGCTCTTAAAGGGTGGGACCTAAAAGCGAACAACTTGGGGTAACATGGTTTGGACATCTCATGGTGCCATCTGAATTTAGGAAATATTAATCTTAACATGTGCTATTGCATCCAAAATAATAAAATCATCACTGTGTTGGAAACAAATGACAAGTGCAGGAGCGATTAATGCTCAATACCCTAAGAATGTTGGGGGAGCAGTCCGACCACAAAAGGGAGACCAAGCCCACCCAAAGAAGTAAGAATAGTGGTTTAACAATGAACTAGGTGGTTAATAGAACCACTAAAACATCTTGCACCAAGTAACTTTTCCAACATAGCTATGGTACGTTCATATCAAACTCAACATAATGCTAAAAAATACTTGGAAATGGAAACATTATACAAAGCAAGTAACTTGGTGTTGGGCATAACATAATGATAACATTGTAAAAGTCATTTGAGGATCTATAAATGTAGGGAGACTAAATATTGTCCTAAGATTTTCATGAGGAGCCTCAACCACAAACAACTCAACAAATGATGTGGATCCCATCAGTGCACCCAAAATATGAAAACTCAAATTGGAAGTAAAAAAACCAAAAGGAAGTGATATAAAGTGGTCCAAATCATGTAGAGACTAAGCTACACACTTTGCTAGCTACATTAAAAGCCCTAATGTTGATAACCCTTCTTGCAATCATAAAAATGTAGGAACCACATCTGATGTGGGACCTACAATATGTGTATCATCCACTAAGGAAAGGGAAACACAAGAAGGGTGTGTTATTATTGTAGGGCAAAAAATGTGGAAGTGCACTAGAGTAAACAACATTTTCCCAATAGGTCCCCATGTTGTTGACCTAACTTTGATGAAATGACTATGAAATCCCCATGTCGAGAAGCCTGAAAAAAATATAGTGAGGATGGACATGTGTAGAATCGTCAAACAAATGGAAAAAACTAATCCAAAGAACTAGCTAGAGACTATAACTCCTAAAAAATGGTTGATTGTGACACTAAATTGAAGGCATTACGGACATCCTTGTGAAAAATCTCCTTGCAAGGTTGTGTCATGCTTGGTAATAGGAAAATTAAACCACAATTGAAACAATGTAAATCACCACCCAATTCATTACACTTCCACTTGCCCCAATGTATATATTTCCTTTGTAACTTGTATTTACACATTGGAAGTGTAAATTCTTCTTTCATACACTTACATGAACTAGTGTGAATACTTTTTGGGCATGCATAATGCAACGTAGATAGCCATATTTTCAAAATATTATAAAGTAAAAATAGATGCAAAAATTTATGGGTTTTTTCTTTTAAAAGTTTGCCGCATTTTTTATAAACTTTTTAGTGTGGGGTGTTAATGAAGCTAATAATTGATTCAACAAGTTTATTAGTAATATTTTAATAACTATCCAATAGCTAGCTAGTAGCTAATTCAAGTAATAATTTATATTAATCACATACATTAGACACCCTTGTTACCTAACACCATACATTGTCATCGTGGGAAATCAATTGAAGAACATTAACAATATTGTTTAAATGTTCTACAAGTGAACATGTGAATAGGAAAATATGTCATAACACACAAACAAGTGAGCATGTGAACAAATCATTGGTGGTAAATAATAAGTTGTAATAAGTGTAATAAGTAACCAATTATGTCACAAATCTTGTTTATTTATCTTCATATTTGTGGTTAACATTATCTCCCATCTAAACTAGGTTTTGTTTTCATAATTAAACATTTTAGCAATTTATTAACAACTATTGTGGTTTTATCTTAAAGTTATCATTCAATTGATTGACCAAATGGTCTATGACCAATTTATATAATTGGTGATTTTAAATAAACCTACTAACTACATATGAATAGGTCTATAATTATAGTTTCAATAGGTACAACCAATTAACATGTATAACCAAAACATGTAACAAGTACAAAGTCATGTTATAAGTTGGCCATCAATCCACTTATTGCCTTTTTATTGAAACATTACAACTCAAACAACAATGAAATGAATGACTATTCATCCTATACCAATTTTTTCTTTGCAAGATGCTCACACTGCATAGTTGTATGAATAAAATGTGTTCATGTTGTTGTGGTGCTTCTTACTTCATATGTACCACCTTCAAATTCAAAATTAATTCAACTTCATAGCACACCTCTTCAATATACTTGGTTATCGACCTATTATATTTATGATTCAATTTCTTCTAATTCCATTGTAGTCTCTTGATCATGTGACCCATGTTCAAGCACATATTTGTCTAATATTGGTTTATGCACATGTTCAATTGCCTATTTGTGATACAAATTCAAACAATTGTTGGTCTAATACCAATGTTGGCACTTGTTGGTTTGATATGGGTTCATGACTATAAGAAACATGGTTTATTTGATAAAAAAAAATTATTTTAATTTTTAAATTTGTAACAATAAAAAAGACCATAAAGTCATTTTGCACAAGTCAATTTCAAAAATTTCCAAAATTCATTTCAACACATTTAAAATGTGACTAATGGTCATTTTAACTAGTGGACCAATGGCCCATTTGACCTAGTCATTTTGATTAGCAAAACAACTAACCAATTGTAATAGACAAATACATATGTAGGTACATAGGTAGGTAGGAACTTACAATAGCTTATTTAGTCTAGATAACCCACTAGGAAGTCTAGGCTTTGATACCTACATAGCATGGCCAAAGTGCCACAATAGGATGTTTCATTTGATTAAAAACCCATTGGTCATCTTGACTAAAGACTTTTTTGTTGGTCCAACTTGATTAGATAATCTTTTATTTTATTGGAAACTCATTGACCATTTGGATTATGAATGAAATTTTTGTCTGTCCAAATTGATTACATGTCTCATTTAATTAAAAACACATTAACCACATTGACCAATGACATATTTTTTCTTGTCCAACTTGAGTAGATGTCCGAGCGACTAGAACCCATTGGCAACCATGACCAAAGAATGAAGACCATTTTTTTGTCGAACTTGACTAGATGCCCCATTTGATAAGTAATTTGTCAAATGGGTTACATCAATCAAGTTTATGAGTCAAAAATTATACTTGCCATTTATGAAATGGGCCTTTGCTCAAATTGTGCATCTCCATTGATCAAGATGAATAAGGTAATCAAAATAGATTTTTTGAAAAATTGTGATTTGTTGTAGCATTAAGAACTTATTAACTTGATAATGATTCATGTACTTGTTCAATATGATGCTTAATTAATATTCATTTAGGGTATGGGCCTTGTGAAAATTGTGCAATGGGTTTCATTGCATGTAATTCATAATATTTATATTCCAAATTATTTTCAAATTGTCCTTTTCATTGGGTTTTCACATTTTGGAAAATTACATATACTTAAATAAGATTGCTTCTTCGAACTTGTTTACCCTTGCCATTATTTCTATGAACATGTAAAGACAATTGTAAAATTTGTGGCCCTTTAGACAACAATATGTACAAGTGTTTGGATAATGAAGATATAACTTCTATGGATCAATTCAGATCTTTAAATGTCAAGGTTGTTCATGTATTGACAACTTCCATGTGTTTGTACTAACATAATATTCCATGTTGGAAAATGATCATGTCTTTGGAATTTCTTCTTTGCTTGGGCAAGACCTCTTCTTACAATTAGATGTTAGTTATTACATGTGCACCCATAGGCTATTGATTTTTCCAGTGGACCAAATATTTTGTATAACAAGGCAATCCTAATGTTAGAGTCACTTGGGTAAGTTGTCTATTAGCACTCAAATGTTCTTGGTGCACCCATAAATCACTTATCTATCCAACGAACTAATTGTTTTATTTTAGTTTCCAATATTTTTTAAAAAATCATATAATGTTAACTCACCCCTAGGTTCATCCCATTTGGTATTGTTGGTAACCCCTTGAAGTGATAATAATGAAACGAAATAAGAATATGGGGTGCATTTATAATATTAATAATTAAGGGCACCAAGGTAACAAACATTTTCCAAGGATTACATATGACATGTAGCATTAATGTGTTGGTCTACTATCCCAAAATTTGAATTACCTAATTTACAACTATATGTAAAATTTAAATAAAATTTGATCACACCATGATCATACATCATGTATATTATGCATCCATGTTCTTTATCACATTAGACAACACATTTTCAAAATTCATGATTTTTAGGGCCAAAAACATGTTTGAACCAAAGGCACTCAAATGTGTTGTAAAAATGAATTTCACCAATTTAATCTCCTTTTTCTCATTCATTACCAATATTAGTTCCTCTTCAATTTTGCAAAGAAACAAGGGACATTTGATAAGGTAAAAAGACATTTGAAGAAAAAAAGTTGTCCACCTTAGAGTTTTGAATGTTAAATCACTTTTGAAACATTATAATTTGCATAAAATTTTGAGCATTGAAACCTTGCAAATAATGGAACTTATTTTCAAAACCAAAATGACAATTCAAATTATTGTGCTCCCTTTGTGATTTTTCAAATATACATAATTATAATTTTAACAATGTCCCCTTTAGGTGGCTCCTCAAACTATGATTGCACCATAGGGGCACATACCCTAGCTCCACACATTAGGACAAGAGGGGTATGCAAGAACTATAAGATGGGACAAGGAAAAAATGACACTCAAGGGCACCTCTTAGTCAATTCATTTACATAAGTCAAAGAATGTAAATGGTGAATTTTTAAAAAGGGTTAAGGACTTGCTTAAAATTCACCCTAGATGCACATGGCCTATAATTGGGAGGAAGCACCACCCTCCTTCCTATATTATAATCTATTGTTTGTATGGACTACATTGAAATGGCCAACATACCCAAGAGTCCCAAAATAGACCCAAAAATTTTGGGACACATACGTAAGGAGGTCACTACTTGTATATTTAAAGCCGCACCTAAGATAAAATGATATTTTTTTGTTTGATGTAAAATTAAGGCATAATTTGAATATAGTTTAGGTATATTTAAAGTACATGTTCATAATGAATTATAGGCACCCTATTTACATTTGAATAAGTTTAAAATTTTACTTTTAAAAATAAGTTGCACCCTATATTTGTTTTCATGCCATTTGGAATAAAATGGAAGTGACCTCCCTCAGGATATATAATGTCCTAAATTTTTGGAACATCGTATAACTTCCTTGAAACATGCGTATTTTGAAAAGCCAACGATATATTTTAGCTTTGATTGAAATCTTTTCCAATGAACTAAATACCTTTTGATTTGGAGGTGATTTCATCCTTCAAATTGTCCAATAGTGGCCACTAGTCATTTTTTGCAATTTGATTCCTAAACTTTTTCTTGGCCATAATTTCTATTACAAATCCATCTTTTTTATGTGACCCCATTAGAATATTTTAATCTTCAAAACCTTTCCAATCATTTAAAAAGGGCCAAATTTGGACAAAGTTTGACTCCTTCAACTTTGATTCCTATTTTCATCCATTGTTTTGCCATGACTGTGATACAAATTCTTACATTGCAAGTTTTTATTGGCAATATGTTTTTTGCACATACAAGGAATCAACATAAAGATTTTGTAATGATTCCAATTTGCTTGGTGTTTCTTCTCGAAGGTAGTTGTCTCTTTTTGCTATTACAAATCCCCTCAAACTCCCTCATTGTGTCTCTTTTCCAATGTTATCCATTGAGCTATCTGATTGTCCATTCTAATTGAACATGTGAAATTTTCCATGCACACATGAAATATAAGACAATAACAAAAAATGATAGTCATCACAATGATGGGTCATTTTTTCTTACCTTTCATCCCATGTTTAAATTAATACTTGATTTTGTGTCAATCATCCATGACATTGTGTGTGCGCAAAGTTGTTATTATTGGTTGAAAAACAATGAGATTGATGTGTAGTTAGGTTGGGGTGTGGAAGTCTTGAATAGAAGAATTATTGATGATGTTCCACAATTTTGTTTCACAAAAAGTAGAATACAAAACTTGGATAACATAAAAGGTAGATATGATATTTTAATAAATGTACAGAAAGATGGAGAGTGAACCTTTGTGAAGATATTTGTATGGCCTTGTTATTGGGGCATGTACTAGTTTGAAATTTAATTATGAATGAAACTTTGTTTGTTGATCTTGGATATTAAATTAGAATACAATTATTGTGTACATATGTGCAATTGATTCAATTTAGTGTTCATTAATCCTTCAAGAAACATTTAATGTAAATTTTTAATATATTTTTTATAATGATGTATAATGAAGGGAGTGCAAAGAAAGCACTTTAGAATAAAACCAATTGGAGTTGTTGCTCATGTGCCATCATTTGCCAATGGTTGTTGCATTTTTCCTAATTATGGGAAGTCTTTCATCAAACAAGGAGTAATATGCCAATGGTTGTTGCATTTTTCCTAATTATAGGAAGTCTTTCATCACACAAGGACTAATATGTAGGACACCATACAAATGTTGAATGATGTTTCTAACTATGTTTTGGTTAAGTGGTGCATGAATGTTTGATTGCGACAAGCATGAATGATATCAAACATCTATTTTGGTGATGATTGACATTTTCACAAAGGTTGTCAGGAAAAAAAAATTTATTTTGTTTGAATCACAATAGTAGACCCAACCTAATAAGCCATTGGCAATCCCAAATTCAAGCTCATTAGTATAGGGCTGGTAGGAGTTTCACCTACACTCCACTAGGCTTGAATCTATGACCTTTTTTTAAAGTTCTAGGGTCCAAAAATAGGTTATACTAGGGAGCCATCTCCCTTGGGTTCCAAACAAGAAGATTGAAAATCAAGTTTGGTGAGGAGATTGTATGTTCCAATTGAAGTTTATTCCTTGGTGTTCTTGTTTATCCAAGTTAATGATTTTTCAATGTTTGGTTTACTTTGGGTTTTGAATGTGATTTTTTGCAATAGAGGATGTTGGAGCTTACTTTTATTGAAGGCAACAATCTAATGGTGTAGGCAAGTGATTGTTTGTCATAACGAATAAGGATTATTCCTTTTGATGAAAAGCTACTAATGTTGTAAATTACAAACAAAGAGATTGATGAAAATATCTAGTTAATTACAATGTTGCAACCAAAATCATCATTAATGTTGATAGTAGAATCATTTTGAGAAATTGCATGTAAGTTGTGTGAAACTCTCACTAAGAGCAAAGAGGTATTGATTTAGCTTCAAATGTGTGTTGCCAGCCAGGGGGCCAAGGGCTTTAACATATATGCACAACTGAAAGTAGTTCAAACTTGGAGCTTGCCCACAATAATTATTTGGCAAAGACCTGATGAACCAGCTATTCAGCTATCATGTGTACAAAAGAGGGTTCAAAAAATCCACTGACCGAATCCAATTTTCACATCTGTCCAACCCTGCGGCAGAACCATGTGGGTGCCCTCTACAGAGGGTATTTGACCCTATGAAGTTTCAGAGGGGGTGTTTAGCATCTTGCATATACACACTTGTGTATATTTTCTACTTTACTATTAGAGTTATTTGTAAAGTCCAGCAATTAGGGGGCGAGAATGGTTGGTTTCTGCATAATAGGGCATCAAACGCTTAACTGAGAACGAAAATTTTACAAAATGAAATAACCAGGTCCCAGACTAGTTTTTCCACCAATTTGGATGGTAAGTTGAGTTTCATCCTGTCTTTCCTTTTTCTTGAGCGCCTCCGCTGCTGCTACATATATTTTCACTGCTCCTACTTGTACATCTAAGATAGTTACTCTTGAACCTTGTGCATTAAATGCTGAGTTTCGGCATTTCATACTGAGATCTAATAAAATTTCCTTACTTTGCAGATACCTTTAAAAGAGGGGATAGGGGATGAAAGGAGGCCCGAAGACAGGGTGACTTTACAGATAACTCTATTGTAACCCTTGTGTCTTTAGAGAGAGGGAGGGTTGTTGTGAACAATTGGCAAAGTGGGTAGTCCTTGGGCAAACAATGCACAAGGCTCCCTGACAGGGAAAGCTGACTCTCTCTCTCTCAACAGAGAGAAAGATCGAAGACAGAAAACGTTTGAGTGCAGTGATTGATTCAGAGTAACATAGAATAAGTAGGCAGTTGATCGTCAGGCAAGAGCGACGTGGACATTTGAAAGGCTATGAAGAAGTTGAGGATTTGATTGTGTGAGCTGAAATGATCCAAAGGATTGCCACGTTATATAACCTGACGGCATATCAATTTTGCCTTCCAGCAAAATGGCTACATACATACAGTAATAATTAACTGCCTCTTCAATTTGCTATGACACGAAATCCAATTGAGAATTGGATCCTAGTCACCCAATTCTAGGAGACAGTAAAACTCCATCAAGACAAACAAAAAGACAGTACGTAAGCTCAAAGGACTCTCTGACAGATTCATGCTCGGCATGAACCAACCAGTTGTGCTTGAGAAGCGATCCTCGTTTCTTTCACACATCTCTGCCCAGCCAGTGCGCCTCCATCACTGGTCGATTTGTGACAGATGACGCCTTTTTAATTTTTGGTCTTCTATTGATTACTGTTGTCCTGATTGTTGTTGTGTTCTTTTGTGACTTGTGTTCTAGAGCTTTTATTTGCCTTGTACCTCTTGCGGATGGGTTCCTGTCCCTGCCATTGAAAATTTTTATACACAAGGTTTTTCTTCTTCAACTATTATCCACTTTTGAACGTACCAACCTGATCCTGGTGATGAATCTATTTATTTATTTCATACCCATAACATTGCATATGCCCAAAGTTGTAAATGCAATCAGTAGAAGAGTGCCAGTGCTGCAAAATTTCTCCTTTAGTCTGCCCTTTTGCGTTGTTATTCTTTCACCACGTCATGTTTTGCACCAATAACCTCCCATGTTACCAGTATCAAAGGGCATGTAAAACGGTAGGTAGCATTTGCCAAGGGTCTTGTAGCATGTTACATAACCCCCTAACACCCCTAACATGTATGACATGGGTTCAAAACATGTTTAGAAATGCCAAGGTGAAACAAATTGGGGCAAAGGGCACGTGAGGGGAAAAGAGAATTGTAGCAATTTTCTTGTCATTCACAACTATGGGCATATCCACTAGTGTTAGGGGGTTGGGATTGAGAGTGGGCATGTAACTTGATGTCAATAGATTGTTACTTATATAATTATTTAAATGTTAATTTTGATAATTTATTTGGTGATTGGACTTTATAATTTAATAATAAAGTTTGGTGAGTCAATATCAATTAATTATAGATTTAGTTAATGTGCATGTTATATAAAATTTTAGGATTTTTTTTTGTTTAGTTTTATTTTGATTAATATATAAGTGTGTGTTTGAAACTTTTGAAAAAAAAATTCACTCGATAAAAATAATTTGTTATATGAGTGTAAAGTTTCATGGGATAGACTTGTGAAAAGAATTTAAAATTTAATTTTCAAATTTTTTGACATAGTTTATTAATGTGTGAAATCCATAATAAGAAAATGATGTGACATAATAGTTATACATGCAAAATATAAAGACAAGTGAATATTTGTGTAACAAGAATATAAATTTTCATAGTTATATAATAAATATACATAATTTCAATCTTATACTTGCTTGTGATCTTTAAGCACTTTGATCCTGATATTGGGTTCGAATTGAGTTTGAAACTGGTATGAAGCAAGTATATATCAATGTTGGGCAATTCTTTGTTTTTATGAAGAATCTCTCATTCCAGTTCTAAAAACCAATTTAAGAACAGTTTCAGTTATGATTCCACACATCAATAAATTTTGGTTCTGATTTTGGTTTCAATTTGGAAAATCAAACCCAGTTAACCTCAAATTATAGCCCTTGATTCCTTTTCTTTAAAAAAAAAAAAGAAAAAGAAAAAAGAAAGCTTGATTCTGGTTCTCATTTCAGTTCCACACATGAATACAACTGGGAATACATTTTTGGGTCTGGTTCTTCAAAAACAATCTAAAATCTAATTCCGGTTCTAGAACTGGTTTCAAAAGAAGAACCAGTTTTGATTCAATTTTTACTAACCAGAACCAGAATCGACAATTCTAAAAACCCTGCAAACTGGGTGACCACCCAACACCTCATGTATAGATATATGATCTTATTGAGACTCATATACAATTGGTACAAGGTTGGGATTACCTCAGGTCCCTACAGGGCTAGTATAGGTCTAATAAGGCTGGTATTGCCTCAGCTGCTCATACCAGACTGGTAGGGTCCTTGTTAGTAGTGTTGATAGTTGATACCAAGCGCAGACCTATGTACCAAACCAACACCGGGACATACCTACTTTGATCCTGTCAGAAGAGTGTGCAGTTGAGCTTTGTACCGTCATCTTCCCCCTTTTGTGGCCCCTACTTATTACTGTCACCCAAGTCCCATTCGCATGAATAGTAGAGCATAGAGGACAAACTAAAAACGTTGGAGAGTAGCAAGACAATGAGCTCTGATTCTCAGACGCTAATCCCATTTTGCAGCAGCTGGTCCTTTAATTTGTTCTTGGTTGCGGCATTTAATGGTTATGTGACCTGATGGAAGGTGAGAAGACAAAAACAAGAACCAAAACACAGTAGTACCTAGCCTACATCTTTCAGAATTCTGCAGAACAAAATCTGTACTTAAGGAGAATTTCTCTGAAATACTGGATTACAAAAAGAAACTCTGAGCTCATTGAGGATTGCATCAAGTCAGAAGTGTGATCTCCACTGGTACTACTTACTCTCCAAATTTGTACTAGTGGAGATCACACTTCTCATCAGATGATGCCCTCAGAGCTCAGGCCTGTGAAGAAGTCCAGTCCCAGCTTGCGGCCCAAGTGAGGCACCGCCAACAACTACCAGCACACTGTCCATGCAGGATGGATGGATGGCATGTGGACAGAAAACACTTTTTCATTGTCTTCCGCATGTCTGGCAACTAATCATGGTGGTTACCAATTTGCTACCCATCCATATGTTTCTGTCTACCTACCTAGTGGGCACCAAGTGTCTTAACTACTTGCCGACCAGTGTTTTTTGGTCCGGTTTGTGATTTAGCCAAAGTGGCAACCTTTCCATAGGATGATTTAGCCAACTTTGGCTATAAAAAAGATAAGAAAGTTTTTAATAATTATTTAAAACTTCATTCTATATTTTTGGCTACCTACTTGAACCATGTATAGAAATCTGATTTTTCTCCTTTATTTTTTTGAATTCTGACTATTGAAAAATCCTGAAAGTACCTTCATTCTTCATTTTACATTTTATTTTTCACTTTATGGAAAATATTCACCAATTAAAAAAGGGTTGTTACCTACCTACATAGTAAGTTCTTATATTTCCTACTTCTCACCTTCGATACTTATCCACTTAATATATGGGTAGTTAATTACCTATGTAGTGCGTAGGAAGGTTTGAAGGATAGGTTACCAATGTGGAACCTTGATAACTTAGTTGAGATTCATCCATAACAATTTCATAGTGAGTTTCCAATGGATGGTGAACAGTTGGGGCCGGGCCACATAATCTGTCCCTTGTGGCATAAGGCTTTTAACCTATGAACATTTTATGTATGGCTAAATTTCATAGATTGGTTATTTGTTGTTTGGTGAGAATAGGGGAAAGAATTGAATTGTAAGTGAAAATAGTTTTTTTAAATGTTATTATGTAGGATACCAATTTCAAATAAATATAGCATTCATTTTAAAAGGTTAAATATTATGAGATGATGAGATTATGCATATTATGGATTTAATAGTTTATGTTGGGGCCAAAGGTCTCAAATTTCAATCGGTTGTATAGACAATATGAAACCTTGGCAAACTTCATTAAACAAAGCACCCAACAAATCTCATTGGGGGGCATGTAACCAAGGATTTGGAATCCACACTCGGCTGCGCCTCAGGCAGACTCGTCATTCTGGTATCGTCCCCTGTCTTGGGGTCTTACCTACCCGCATATAGTAGCAGCAAGCTACCCAGACATGTCATCTTGTTTGATGGCAGAGTCTTGAGTCTGCTGATTACATTATAGTATTGCACAGGCTTCCCACTCCTGACCTGCCCAAATATATTGCTTCAAGATTCAGCTTACAAACTTTGAACCTGCATCCACATGCTGGCTGCATCATGGTCTCCTTCCTGCAAAAACCCCCCACAAGCTAATTATTTTCTTATACAAATCTCAATGACTGCATGAGGCACAGACTGCCAGAATGATTTGTTTTGTGTGTGTGTGTGGGGTAACTTAAGTTAGCAGTGCCTGCTATGAAGGTAGGCAACACTGATCTGCCACAACATGATCTGGTTGCTTTCCAGGCGCTGTGTAGGGGACTCAAGCTACCCTTATGTATTTCCAGCACTCTGTTATAAATGGCACTTTCAAGCTTTTATCAAAAACTATTTGGACATAGTCAAGTGATCGTATTATGCAATGTGCCAGGTACAGCCTATTGTGCCCAGTGAGGTGCCGGTGGAGGAATTTGGGAGAGCCAAAATTTCTGAACAGGCAGCTCACAATGGGCACAATGGGCTTGAGTGAGCAAGCACCCACCAGTGCACCATCCAAAAAATCCCGTTCTGGGATTTCATGGATGGGATGAACCTGTCCCCCAGGGGTAAGTTTATTTGGTCAGAAGTTTATTTTCTTCCTCTTGGCCTTCTTTTTTCTCTCAGACCTTTTTTTTTTTGTGGGAGCTCCCTGTTTTTCTTCCTGGGCTCATTTCGGTTTTATTCTTTTTTGCACCACCCTAACCACCATTTTTTTTTTGGGGGGAACTCCTACCTACCCCTCCAACCTACCTACCACCCTTCCTCCTACCAGCCCATCTACCTCCCTCATTCTGCTCACCCCTCTTTTGTGCTTGTGCTCTCCTCCATCACCAACACTTGAAATTTAGTGGGACCAGGGTTTAGGGTTGTAGAGCTTCAGAAGAGTGAGGAGAAACAAGGGGAGGCCTTGGAGTGCCCAGGTGGGAGGAGCTTGAAGCAAGCATGAAAAACAATAGAACTACAAGGTAAGCTCCCTTCCTCCTTTCTATGCTTTTTTTTTAAGGTTTAGGCAAGCTGAATTTTGCTCCAATGTTGCAAGTTTGAGGGTCATGACGAAGTTAAGTTGAGCTCCTCATTGTTGTACATTTTTTTGTTCAAATGTTGCAAGTCAGGGACACGACAAGGAGGAGCTCAGCTCCTTATTATTGTGTTTTTTTTTTGTTCAAGTGCTACAGGTCCTCAAGGCCATGACGACGAAAAGCTTGGCTCTTCGCCATGGTGCATTTTTTTGATCTAATGTTAGATGTCCAAAGGACATGACAATGAGGAGCTTGGCTCCTCGTTGTTGTGTTTTTTTTTTGTTCAAGTGTTGGAGGTCCCCAGGGCAACGAGGACGAGGAGCTTGGCTTTTTGTCATCATGCGTTTTTTTGTTCCAATGTTACAAATCCCAAGGACACAACGAGGAGGAGCTCAACTCCTCTTGTTGTGTTTTTTTTTTCTAGTGCTATAAGTCCCAAGGACACAACAATGAGGAGTTCAACTCCTTGTGATTGTTTTCTTTTGTTTTAGTGTTGTAGGTTAGTCAAACACACAATGACGAAAAGTTTGGCTCATCGTTGTTGTGATTTTTTCATTCCAATGTTGTAAGTCCCAAGGACATGACAACAAGGAATTCATTTCCTTGTCGTCATGTTTTTTATTTATTCAAGTGCTGGAGGTCCCCATAGCCACAACGATGAGAAACTTAGCTCCTCATCATTGAACTCTTTTGTTCTAATGCTATAGGTCAATCAAGTGCATGATGACAAGGAATTCAACTCCTCATTGTCATGTTTTTTTTTGTTCCAATGCTGTAAGTCCCAAGGACATGATGATGAGGAGTTCGGTTCCTCGTCGTTGTGTTATTTTTTTCTTCAAGTGTTGCAAGTCCCTAAGGCCAGGACAACAAGAAGCTTAGCTCCTCGTCATCGTATTTTTATTTATTATATTGCAATACCTTCATTAATTATGGTTCTCAAACTTTTGCCCCACCTTCCTTTTCCATGTGAGAAGGTGGGTGGGCCATTTTTTTGGGGTAAATATCTAAGTAATAATGACGCGCTCCCAAGTCCCTAGTTAGCCCCAAGTTGGGGCTAAGTTACTCAAGTTGCGGAATTGTGGGGGATTCGGGGCACGCTCCCAACTCTTAGCATTAAAAGGGGTAAAGGGGTGTGTTGGAGCTCCGGGATGGGACTAGAAAGAAGTGAAAAGCTATTCACTTACTCAAACTTGCATCAAACCAACCAACAAGTTGGTTAGTTCACATTTTGGAGCACCCTTGGTGTTAGGACAAGCCACGAGCAACTCTGGACTCACTTGACTCACCACAACCTAGACTCGGGGGAAGCCACCACCTTCCCCCATATAGTATACTTTGCCCTTCTCCGCGGCACCCACATCCGGATGGCTTTTTGTCCCAGGACTCCCAAGGAAGAGTCCCAAAATTGTCCCGGTTTGGACTCTCGGGACTTTGAGCGATCATAACTCTTTGCTTAAACATTCAATCGTGATGAGGTCTAAAGCAAAGTTGTAGCTCTCCTTGAGAGCTTTTCAACAGTGTGTCGCACTCCACCTGCATGCACCAAGGTCGGGTCGATTCTCGACTTTTAGTGGTCTAGAATCAAACTGCCAATTTGACTCTCGTCCCTTCTTTTTGCCATAACTTGTGTTGTAGATATCCAAATGGCCAATGCGAGGCCATTTTCGACATCTAAATTTCAATAATTTTTCAATGATATAAAGAACACCTCAATGCAAAGTGTTTTGACCCCTGAAATCAAACTCTGAAGTTTCGGGAGTCCCGGAGGACTCCCAAGTCCCAATTTCGGGAATGTGAGTTTCATCTTCACACTTCCCTCAAAATAGGGTTGTGACAAATACCCTACAATTTTGTAGGTGATATTGTTCTTTTTTTAAGGTTAACATCATTCTATGAAAATTTCAAATTTGGGTTTTAGCAATACCCTCATTTTGAATTTTTGTTTATCTATCCATTTTAGCAACACCTTCATAATGTGTTTAATCTTTTATATATAATTGCAATACCCTCATTGTGTAGAAATAACCTTCATTCAAATTGTTAATTTTCACATTAGGTTTATTGTATTTGTTTTTTTGGTTTCAAATGTGGTTGCCCCTCCTCCAATTGCCATAGAGGGTGTCCATTGGGCAAGGGATGGGCCAAAATTTATTTGCAAGGTTGATGAGTGCAATGCATCTTATACATCCAAGTACAACTTGGTATGGCATCTGCGGACATGCCACAATGTGACCTTGGAGTCGGCCAAGTCTGGATGCCCATCTACTCAGGAAGAAGGTCCGAGGCATCAAAATCACACGGCCATGAATACGCATGTCTTGAGCAACCCTCTAGCCCAATTTCGTTGTAATGAGCAAAAGGTAATTAGAAGGGCAAAGAGGCACGTTACCTTGGAATGGGATAGGCTTGAAGTTGATTTGTAGTACACACTTGAAATTCCTAGGTTGGCACTTGTTAAACTAGCCTCTATCCACATCCTTTGGCTTCTTGGCATGACTACATGGGATGTGGGGGTGTTAAGGGGGTTAGATGATTATATGATTTTGGATGAATAAGCATTTAGGATAGGGATTGATCAAGGAACTTTGTTAGTTTGAATTTTGAATTTTTGTTGGTTTTGAGTCATGATGAGGAGACTTGGGATTACCCAAAAAAAGAGGTTCTAGAAAAGAGGGGGAAGCTTAAACACACAATTTTGAGGGGAGGTGTGGGAGGAATTGTAGGAACTTTGTAGTATAAAACCATAGATTTTGTTTTGATATACCATAAATTTTAATTGTTGTTTTGGGTTTTTTTCAACAAAACATGGGATTTTGTCATAATTTTGATTCATGTTTTCAACAATATAGAGAAGCATAGACTTTTGTAATGAATTCTATGTTATATTATGGTGTGAATTTTTTGTAGTATCATAACATGATGAAATGAATTCTAATATTGTTTTTGGAGTTTTTTACAATGTATTTTGAAATGCAAATTCTACTTGTATGAAATAACCATGAATATGGTGTTTTGACGAATGGCAATGTTAAATGTGTTGAGAATTAAGGCAAAAATAATGGATGTATGCATGTGAAGTGCAAATTTGTTGTTACAATCATGTGGAATAATTATGCAAAAATTAAATCTCACTTCCACCAAGGGACCATCCTTCTCAATGTGCAGGACAAGTTGGAGCATGATGAGAACCTTACACTTGTGATTTAAACAACTTGAGCTAGGTATGCAAAGGCACTCCAAGGTGCTTGGATGGAGCGCGATTAAAGTTTACATCCCATAAGATGGTGTAGTGTAATGAAATTGACCTTTTTACACAATACCATGATTTAGAAATGATTCATGGTCGGTAAGTTTCTAACAATGCCATATTCATTTTATTTGACTTACAAGTTTTAGGTTTGATATGTAATACTTATTATATTGTGTTGTTTGTTTTAGGGTTCAAGACACCATAAGGGAAATGTTTGTGGTTGATGTTGTGGACATAACATTGGCCAATTATGGGGTATTTATAGGACATCATGCCCATGATGCAAAAGTTGCATTAGTGTAGTACGAGAAGGCTAATGGGATCCCATCCCCCTCTAGTAGTGACATAGAAAGCCCATAGTTTATCTCATTTTTAATTAAGGTGTTGTTTTGGTTTTCAAAATTTAAGGCAACAATTTATCTTTGAGGCAACCACATATTTACAATTATGACATGTTCCCCATTTTAAGGTGGGGTTGTTTTGGACTTGGTCATTTTTTGCACATTTGTGTAATGCATGTCACCCATTTTTATTTATTTAAGGCATTTTACTTTCATTTTGTCACATCTTGTGTTAATAGTCAAAAATACATTCTCATATGTTCTTATATGTATGCTTGATAAATTTATCAAAAAAATGATTCTAATTTTTCACTCAAACCAAAAAATCTTTCTTTACCCCCAAAAATTAAAAGTTCAAACCTAATTTTTTTTTTAAATACCTTCATGAGGGTATTCTGTAAACACCATGGATTGAATTATTTTGGTCCAAGCTAGAAGGGTATTGCTTATGCCCATAATTACTCAATGCACATGCAATACCCCTATTAGGGTATATTATAAATCTTTTGGGCTCCATAACATATTTAAAGAATCTTAAAAGGGTATTTGAATACTTGCATTTAAACTCCATAACTTTGTTTATGATGTTGAAAATGACTTCAAACTATAATGTTTAATCAAAATTTTACTAAGTTAAAAAAATTAAGCAAATATTATATCTTTGTAAATGGCCCCAAAAAAATGTCATGTATTAATTAATTAATTATATCATGATCTCAATTAAAATATTTTTTAAACTATAAATTGATATATTATGCACCATTTATATTTTTGAATCATAAACAACCATTCATTTATTCAAATAAACTTCACATGTGTTTAGGTTTAATACAAGATGAAAAATACATATTTTAATATATTTTAATATAAAAGGGAATACAATTTAAAGTGTGACAATTAGTGATCATTAATGGCATTATTTGATATGTTATTCCCTAAATTTTAATTTAGATAGAATAAATATTTGATTACATGAATTAATTAAATATACATAATTAATAAGTTATCTTTTGGATATTGTAACCCCAAATAGTCTAAAAATATATGTGATTGACCCAAAAGCATTTATGTGATACTAGACAAAGGTATTGCAATTTAATTTCGTCCTTCTGACCATGAGTAATACCACTTGGATAGCTTAGGCGGAAAATGATTTAACCTATGGTGTTTTTAAAGAATACCCCAATTAAAGTATTGATTTCCCTTTAGGTTTTGGTAGGGTTATGTAATATGCCACATAATGTGTAAAAAAAATGTGATTGACCCCAAAACATTTTTGGGATATTGAATAAGGGTATTGTAATTTAATTCCATCCTTCTGGCCATGAGCAATACCCCTCAGATAGCTTAAGCGAAAAATGATTTAATGCATGGCGTTTTACATAATACCCCAATTAAGGTATTATAGCTTCATTCCATCCTTTTGGTCATGAGTAATACCACTTTAATAATGTAGGCCAAAATGAATTAGCACATGGTGTTTTACAGAGTACCTTAATATGGGTATTGCTATCCATTTAGGTTTTGGTTTGGTTATGCAATACCCTTCATAGTGTCCAACGATAGTTGATTGGCCTTAGAACATTTCTTGGATACTCAAAAAAGGGTATTGCACGTTTCTGGATTACATAGTATGGGGTATTGCAGTTGAACTAGATTTACACAAGCAAGAAACTTTCATTATTTTGTGCATTACTTGGATTTTTAGATTTTTATATTAATCACATCTAGTTGTGATTAACAATTATTGATTGACACATATTAGTTACAAATCATTTGGATATTACTTTAACGCATGTGTTGGCGTTTTTTTTCCAATGCAAATTGTGCATAATTCAATTTGATTTGGTGAAAGGTGTAAAGGGTTAAATATAAATGAAAATTGAGACACATATATTAAGTTTGAATATGGGTACAAATGACAAACCTTTATTTATTCCCTAATCCTCTTTTTACGGGTATCTAAATGTTCCATCATTATTTCATGCCAATCCTTCATCTGGTTAATGGAGTTTCCAAAGCCATCATCCATTCGGCAAAATACCATTCCCAAGTGCATGGATTTGTTGACTTGGGCCAAACGAAGGTGGTGAATGTTTGATCCAACTTTTTAAAGAAGTGATGTTGCATGGTTGCACAATTCAACGCTTGTACTTGCAATACATTCCGCAATGATTTCAGCCATTGTTTCATGCAAACAGGCTAGGGCTCAATCCATTGGCGCAAATGAACCTTCTAACACATTGACATTGTCAAAATGACCATCCTCATCCATGGCCATAAGCCTCCCAATGTCAACAATGTCAATCTCATCAACCAGATCTTGGTTGCAATCTTCATCGTTGGACACCATCATCCAATTGTAAGCATGTCGAATCAACAAACATGCATTTCAAACCACCACAGTGAGTTCCATAATACGTGCCATAATATTCAATGATATTTTCCATTGTAAGGTTGGTACACGTCAATAAAACAACAATTTGATGTTTGCAAAAGTTGTTTCACAATGCCCATTCACAAGTCTAACTTGCATACCCGGTGAAAGGGGCACGGATCTTATAAGTAACACCAAGATGGTGTTGGCTTCACACTTGCCAAACATTGTCACCATCATCCCCCTCAAAGGTAAGTGAGATCACATCAATGTGTGGAATTCAACTAACTTTGTCACCATTTGCCACCACAAGTCATGCGATGACCTCTTTTTTTATGAACCCTTGTCTCTTCATCTCGACTTGGTGCATATAATGTTGTGCCACAGTTGTGGTTAGCCATACTAACTAATCGATGTGGTGCCCCTTCAAACCCTTGGTCTTAAGAGAAAACCAACATTTAAAAGCCCCATGATAAGACTCTATGTTAGCTTGTGTGTTTTGATTCAAATGTGGCACCCAATGAAGCCCAACCATCCAAAGCTTTGCATGGACATGCACAACATACTTTTAACCCATGATGTAATTCAAATATGTGTGAAAAATGAACATGCAACTTGTAATGCATCCATAGCAAAAATGTTTAAAAATATGCCATACTTGGAAGGGGGACCTTTTACTTATTAAGTCGGTAATAATAAGCCCAAAAATATTTTGTCCAAGTAACACCTTGTTATAAATTATTAAAATTTTCCACCACCATCTCCCTCCCACGTGCCTTGAAATCATCAATGGTCTCATTTGGGTTGATGGACATGAACATCACCATGTGTAGGTGATCAAGTACTGCACGCCTCACCTCTGAATCCTTGATTTTTTCCATGGAACGTAAGCGCCATGCTTTCAACACATGCCATGAGCAAAGAAAAATTGGGATAGGATCTCAACCCCACACAATCCTACCATGGTACACCCAACATTAATGTGTTTACCATGAATAATAAATATGTTATGGAATCCTCATGCTAACGTAGTACCAAAACATAAAATAATGCAACAAAAAATAAAAAATCAATGTACAACCTAAGGCAATGCTTGGAGTTCCTATGGGGCATCATCCACAATGAAACATGATGGTTTCACATGATAGCATATGTGAAAAAAGCTTTGCCCCCATGGCATTCAACCATTCCACCAAGTCTTCACATGTTTGCTAACTTGTGATAACCCAGACAATTGGTACCCTTGTACAATGAAAATTAAATGCCATCAATGTGAATAAGAGGTACTTCACATTGTTGGTGCCAAATGTGGCATCCATAAAAATAAGCCCATTGTGATCAAATTGGAACATGGCCTGAAGTTGCATAAGTGTTTGGATCCTTATGGTGAAAGGGACATGAATTCCATTCGCTTCACTTGCATCTTGGAAATGAAGAACATCATCAAGATGAGCACAAACCCATGACTGAATTGAAAGTGTCGGGTTTGTGTGTAAACACCAAATGCCCTTCTTGTGCTTTTGGTCCAAGTAAGCAATATCTTGGAGTCGTAGGAAATCATCATGGGTCATCTATTCACCCGCATTCGCCTATGCCCACCAAATTTCTTTGTGCTTGTCATAAATTTGTTTCATAATGTACCTTAACCCTAATTGGGTCCATATAAACTCCTTCAACTTGTTAGACGTGCATGGAGCATATGTCGACATCTGTGATGTGGACCTTGGGTCACATGCACCATGAGCAGGATCTCCATTGGCTCGAATACGAATCTAATGGTAAAAAGTGATTTCCACCACATTTGGCTATGTGTAAAGCCTCTTGATGGAAAAGTGGGCCAAACAACCGTGCTTGATTGACCTCATGTGATTGGGGTCTTCGCAATGGTCTTCCAACCCCTAACCACATTCATATCTACAAAACATAATTTTCAATCAGTCAAATCAAAAGACACAAGAATGATTAACCATATAACTTGCAAAAATGACCAATGGAAAGGGTTTATAGGTTTTGAAACCATACCAAGTATGTTCAAGGTGATTTTTTGTTGTTAGTTTTTTTACATCTTGTTGAAGGGACAAATTCTTGGAAATGTTCCACTTGATTATAGTTTGCATATCCCCTCGTTCACCCTACAAAAACTCATAAACACAAGCATGGGGGATGTACGTGGTTTCAATTGTCACCTTGTTTTAACCTCCATGCCTAAACCCATATTTCAACACCAAGTCCACATTTGAGAAATGTGACTTTGCCGAGTTTTGGATTTTGATGGATTGGGACGATGGAGTTCATCCCCGTGCTTTGAATTACCGAAGGAATAACCTTGTAGTAGGAGTCCCCAACTCATGAAAACGCATGGAATACCCTCACAAGTTTACAAATCATAATAACCTTAATCAATAAAGCCATTAAACCCCAATCAACAAAACCCCTAAACCTTACAAATGAACCTTACCACAACCCATAAATAAGCAATAGTTTACAAATGGAAAAAAAATCATGTGACTATCTTATGGCTATCTAGACTTATGCCAAAAAGAAAATCCCTATCTTCCTAGAAACAATCAATTGAATATATGTAGGGCTTTTAATCTAAATGTGCAATACACACATGCAATTGATACTTCCATGACCATCCACATGCAAGGGGGAACAAAATATTAAATTAAAAAAAACAAAGAAATCATTAATTAAACCCTAATTTGAAAAAACTAAATGAAACAAACAAATGAATAGAAGCCACAGTGTGTCTCTTACCTTTTAGTTTGGCATTTGCTTGTGAGCTTTTCTCGACTCACTTTGAAAGGAAAAAAAAAAAGGTGTATTGTGGCATATATGCGCAAATGCCAAATTCCCCCCAAAATCCATGTTAGGTCTAATTTTAATTAAGCTTAAAAGGTGCAAAAAGTCATAAATATTTGTTATCTCCATAATCCAAAATTTTTAAACCCTAGTGCTACCATAAATAATTGTTAAATATAATCCACATTGCTTAAGTACACCATTAAAACAAGCAAATCAAATAGTTTTATCTAGGCCCTATTGTTTGATCTAGGCCCCCCATGTATACAACATGCATTAAATGTGTTGGCTTTGCAATACCCCCCCATTGTGGAAAACACTCTCGAAACAAAACCTACAATACCTTCATTGGGGGGTTTCACAAACTCTAGATTTTCAAAAGATTTTGCAATACCTTTAGAACACATTAAAACATCATGTTTACCATCTATGTCTATCTGCAATACCCTTACATAGTGGGGTGATAATTACTTTAATCTTGCCTTGTTAATTTTTCTTCAATCAACAAGACCAAGTTCCATGCAATACTTTCATTTTATTATTTCTTGATTGTTTTCGACCATTGGGGGTCTATTGGAGTGCCAACCAGGTAGGTAGGTGTAGCCATGTAGGTGGGGTTTGGTAGGTACCTACCTAAAGTGTGGGTAGGTAGAAAAATAGATGGGGGGTGGGTAGGTGGGTGGGGATGAGAGTAACACATTTTAAATTGATAGGTGAGTAGGAAGATGGGGAAGAGTCTGCTTTAAATATAGGTGAGTAGGTCGTGGGGGACAGTGGGTGGTAGTAGGTGGTGGATGAGAAAGTTTTTAAATATATAATAAAAAATATTTATAAAA
>Ga0116231_10002852_pt1 | contig 36037 bp, 34 predicted proteins | sample S1TSphgellanicum_2_FD_89695 | JGI IMG/M metagenome (GOLD analysis project Ga0116231, IMG submission 89695) | Host-associated microbial communities from peat moss isolated from Minnesota, USA - S1T2_Fd - Sphagnum magellanicum MG | ecosystem: Host-associated > Plants > Peat moss > Unclassified...
AGAAGTGATTGGGAGGCGTAAGAAAATGGAAAAGAAGATTATAATTTTTTTTTCTTGGTTTTATAAAAAAAAAAGTTTAGGATTTTTTTCCAGAGAAAAAAGGGAAGAGAGAACCGGGGGGGGGGGGGGGGGGGATTTTCGAAGGTGTAGTTAGTTGAACTGATCTGGAGTTTTGTGGTAAGAAGAACCGAAGGAGGAGGAGACGAGGAGATTAGGTGATGTCAGGACTAGGGATGAGGAGCCCGAGGACGGGAGCGTTGTTGTGGTTGCTGGTGACGGTAATGGCAATCGGTAGCGGATTGCAAAAAAACTCGGTTGTTGTGGATGGAGCACTAGGGGTGAATTGGGGGACGATTTCCAACAACCCTTTGCCTCCAGGCTACGTAGCGCAGATGTTGCGAGCCAGCAATCTCACCAAAGTCAAGATCTTCGACTCGGATTTTAGTGTTATCAGATCCATGGCAGGGGAAGATATCGAAGTCATGGTTGCAGCTCCTAATGACTTGCTAGCCGAGCTTGCCAGCGATCCCAGTGCTGCTGTAGATTGGGTGACTCAGAACATCACCCAGTTCCTATTCACTCCAGGAGGCGTCAACATCAAGTATGTAGACTTCTCTCTCTCTCTCTCTCTCTCTCTCTCTCTCTCTGTGTTCTCTCTCTCATGGAGGAAGGAAGTACCTAGTGGGTTTCTTAATCCTTCCATCTTTCTCAAATTTTTTTTTAAAAAAAATCTTAGGCGATCGCTACACAGAGCTTGCCCCCACCCACCCACTTCGAGATTCCACCAAGGCAAAAAAGTTCGGTAGAGCTGTTGATTCCTGGGTACAACAGAGTCATAAGATTCTAACTTTTTCTTGAGGCTTTTGGGTGCTTGAAAGATTTGTGCCTCTTTGTGTGTGTGTGTGTGTGTGTGTTTTTCCTGGCTATAGTGGAAACAAAATCTTACAATTTGTGCCATATGTGTCATTACCTAACATCAAATTGCCATTTTAATGTAATATATGCCACAATAATCAGAACAAATTGTACATTTTAATGGATGCAACCACAAAATTTACCTCACACTTGTCATGGGCCATGGCTTTTTGTGTGAGAAAAACCATGTTCTTGTGTAGTTAAACAAAAGAAAAAAATTTGAGAATCAAATCAACTGGAACTGAGAATGTTGTTGTTTTGTCTTTGTCTTGACAGGTGGGTGGCAGTTGGAAATGAACCATTCTTGTCAGCATACAACAACAGCTATGTGAACACAACATTCCCAGCTCTACAGAACATGCAAAATGCTTTGAATCAAGCAGGACACAGTGAAGTGAGGGCAGTTATTCCATTCAATGCAGATGTGTTGGCAAGTTCATCAACACCTTCAACTTCTTCTTTCAATTCCGAATACTTGCCACAAGTGCGCCAGATTCTCTCTCTCTTGAACAGCACAGGAGCTCCCTTCATTGTCAATCTGTACCCATTCATCAGTGCATTTCAAGCCAATGGCAGTTTCCCAATTGAATATGCATTCTTCGATGGAACTACACCAGGGGTTACTGATGGAAACTACATCTATTACAATGAGCTTGATGCAAGTTACGATTCTCTTGTCGTAGCTCTTGCAGCTGAAGGATATCCAAACATGCCCATTGTGCTTGGTGAAGTTGGGTGGCCAACAGATGGCACTGCTCTTGCTAATAATTCTCTTGCCCAGAAGTTCAACCAGGAGCTTGTGGACCATTGCCTGAGTGGGAAAGGAACTCCACGCAGGCCTGGGATTGAACTTGACGGTTATCTATTCAGCCTTCTGGATGAGGATGCCAAGAGTATTGCTCCCGGACCATTCGAGAGACACTGGGGTATATACTATTATGATGGCATAGCAAAGTATCAGCTCAATCTTGCAGGTAATTTTGACTGAACATTTTGCACATGGAAATCATGTTGCTAATCTCTCATGAGAATTTTATGGTTAAGAACCCAATCTGTTGCATATTGATGAAACTTGATTCATCTGTGTGTTTTTTGCAGGTCCAAACCAAAATGTTTCAAACACATTAGTGAATGCTGTGAATCCACCGTATATGGCAACCATGTACTGTGTGCTAGCATCAGGAAGTGACGTAACCAACCTTACAGAAAATCAAAACTATGCCTGTACCTATGCAGATTGCACTGACCTGTTGACAGGAGGATCATGTTCTAATCTTACCCCAGAAGCAATGGCATCATATGCCTTCAACAGCTACTTCCAAGCCCAAAACCAAAATCCCGCTGCTTGTGATTTCCAAGGTTTAGCACAAACCACCACTCAGGACCCCTCTCAAGGTACCTGCAAGTTTAACATAGGGTTGCAGCACTTCTCACCATCAAGTGCTTCAAGATCATTCATGGTCTTCAGCTTTCTACCTTTGTTGATTTCTGCATTTGTGACTAGCATCTTGCTGGTTTCCACATAGAGGTTGTAGAATTATTAGTGTATGAAGCTCTTAGTACACTTCAGTGATCTCTCCAAAGTAGCAAAATTTGCCCAGTGTATAGGGATTAAACAGTAACCTAAACCCTGTTAAGGAACCCAGATTACACATGCATTCTACTCAGGAGGAAGATTGTAGCTGTAGGAAAGCTGATTTTGTTCACTCAGCTGAGACAATGTATATGTTCAAAGGAGATAGAGAGGTTGCCAGAAATAGAAAGCTCAAGACTCAACACTGAAGGTTTCAGGGTAGTTAATACATATGCAAAAATGCAAATTGTCCAACTAAAAAATTGGGAAATGTAGAGTCCAAATTTGAATGCATGGATGGAAATAAAGAGAGCAGAAGAAGCTTTAGACATTGAGGGAAAGGGGTGGTTCCTTGCTGAACCAAAAGTCCTCATTTTCATATCTTTTGTTGGCTATGATGTCAGGGACAATCAGGGAGGGTTGGCTGTTGCTGGGTGAATGTGGCAAGATCCATGGATCTGTCATACTCCAAGTAATTGTAGACATGAGTGAAGTTGCCAACAGCTTCCAAGTGAGATTGGAAATCTCACACATTATAATTTCTCACCTCCACAACTGCATTCTGCACATTGTGCTTCTTGAAATGTCATGGGATCCACCTACTACAGACTACTTGTCACCTTCTGTGTCAATCTTGAAAAGAATAACACCTTCATTCACTATACTGTTGAATAATACCACTTTGATTTCTAGGTCAGTCATCAGCTTGTGCTTCATCATGTGGCTTACACTCCCATGACCCTTCACCAGTGAAATTCACTATTTTTCTCCTGAAGAAAACTACAACCAGAACGAACATGATCAACTCCAATCACTCCCAACAAAGGATTTCACATCATCAGCTGCAACTCCACATTATGGTGGCACACCAAAATATGATGGTGCTCCTCACATTGGCATACACACATGAGATGCATAAAATCTGGACCTACAACCCTAATCGATCATGCTGTGTTGAAGTTCAGTCTGGCATAGAATATTTTGCTTGCATTTCAGCTTGATTTCTGGTCTGAATTCAATTGTGAAAAGGTCATGCATTATTATAAGCTTGTATATTGCATCTGCTACTTACCTCCATACCAATTGCCACACAATAGATCATCCATCTGTGGTGATGCAGGTCTTGGAGAGCAGAAGAAGCTTCAAGATAGCACCTAGGATTCTTGCTTGGCTCAAAGGAAGGTATGTGACAACCCAGGGCAGCAGTGTAAGCTGAAAGGTAGCCCACATTGGCAGAAACATCCACCACATGGGGCCATCCCATGGCATCCACTATTGGAAGCAGAGGGATGGTTCATGGCTTATAGAACCTGATAACAAGCTCACCATCCATTTCCAGAGCAGATGAAAGTGTGTCAAGCATTGCAGCATGCTTCTCATCACCCAATTTCTCAATCTTCTCAGTTGTTGTTAAGCCCAACAGTAAGCTCACTCTAAATCCATTCCTGGTATCATTTCATGCTTTCTTTCAGGTTATGTTCTTATTTTCAAAAAGCAGTACTAGATCATATGATAGCAGTCGTTGACAAATCAGTCATTAAAATGGGATGATGTTTACATTGGGGGGATTGAGTGTGACTTGATCTCAGCAGCTCTCCAGACAATAAAAGATTATGCAAAGCTTTGATTTTTTTATACAGCTTAGATGCAGACTATTCAGTATGCGGGAAAGTTGCAAATCTACTCATCAAGCACCTGACAAACAGTTGCCCATGAGCTCTGTGATGCACCTGAGGAGTTGAAGAGGAAAAGCAAGAGTTGGAAGCAAGAGGAATCATCAAGGTTGGAACCAGCACATGCTTGTCTGCCAATTCTTAGTGCAAAGACCTCTGAAGCCTGAAATCCCTGATTGATGATCCATTACTTGTTATGGCTCCTGATCCTCACTACAACTCACTCCCTTACTCCATACAGAGTTCAGTGGGCTTCATCAGCTAAACTCTTCACAGTACTATAAAAATAAAATAAGACTTTAGAAGGTAACACAAAAACTACTACCACCCAAACAAGTACATTCAAAATAACATGATAGGGCATCATTGGATGTCCCCTCACTGCCCTCCCACTAGTTTAAAAAGTTCTTTCTGCAGAAATAGGTTTGTTAAGAATTGCTCTCAATTTATGAGGTTGAGTGTAATATTTATCTATCTACTATGCTGACATCCATAGGTGCAACTTCCTGAGTCTTTTATACATGAATTGAACCCACAAACAGTTGCAAGGTTCTGAGTTTTACAAGTTTCTTCAGTTACATGACAAAATCAAGCCTGGAACAGATGATTGGGAGAGCCTTTTCTATCTAAGAACCATGCAATCACACAGCACTTTCTCCAGAAAAATTGGCAAGGGTACTGCTAAAGTCTATGAGGCTGAAAGGACAGATGTGAAATTTGCCACAAAACTTCAGTGCAGAAACTCACATCTTGCAGTTACAGAAAGAACGAAATTTGCCATTAGAATAGGGTTACTAAATCCAGAAATCACACAACAGATGGGCTTCTCAGTAGTGAAAAAAGCACAAATTGAAGCAGGTGATGGATTGAGGACAGTGATGGATGCAAGATGATGGCTTAACCAGATGGCAGGTATCTGCAGAGTTATCATCTGTCTCCTTCAATTCATTTGTCAGCTGTCTTCAGCCTGTCAAACATGCACACAAAAGTGGCAAGATAAGAAATGACCTGTAGAGGTATCAGAATTCAAAGAGGAATGAGTTTCTTTCCTGGTGACCTGCAGTACACTATCATTTCAGATTCCCAAGTACAGCCATTCCAAAGCTTCTGTAGAGCTACTACTCTAAACTAACGTGCCAAATATTTCACCTCTTGATGATGAACCTATGTTTTCCAACTTGAGAGAGCTAGAGAAAGACATTCAGATGTTAGTGCAATAAATGAGAAGGATCTAAGGGTTCACAAGATTGTCTCCCTGCAGACCAGGGATCAACCAATGCTTTGAAATTCCAATCAGTTCTCAGAAACCTTGGGAGCTGTAATAAGACCCACCAACAGTCAAACTGCTGTTCTTGAGAGTTTCTGATAGCACATTGACATACATGGACCTACCAAAGTCCTACAAGTGTGAGGTGATCTGATACCACATTCACAACACTCACCATTGAATCTCTCTGCAAACACAATACAAAGTTAGTCTTCAGGTATATTCCAAGCTCATAAAATACAAACTTTCAACATTTGAGACATAGAGAAAGACTTCCTACATCACAGACATAAAGAAAGACTTCCCACATCACAGACATAGAGAGAGACATGGATGCTTTAGTTGAAAAAGACCATCTGCAAATTGCTGGCCCTTGACAAACATGGCACTACAAAATACAGATGTACATGGAATGACGATCCATGAGCAATCAAGTCATATTGTACCATCCAGGATAGTGAACATCACTGTTTCTCAATTCACTTAAGCAGTACATTGACCAGAAAACAACAGGCAACAAAAAGTCTCAGCAATGAGAGAAATGAATGAGTAAGTGAGTAATAACTACTCTCGAACTGCCAAGTCTCCCGATTTCTTCTTATGCTTTCTCCTTCCGGAGCTTGCCGAGCTCCCGGCGAACAATGGAACTCTTCTTGATGCGTGCAACCATGACCTTGAAGCGATCAAAATCGTTCAATGAGGCTCGCCGGGTGCGAACGGCTAGCTTGCGACCCCAGGCACTGCTCTCCCACTTCGTGTAAACCTCACCCTCCTCCACGGCCTTGGCAAGGTCCTTCTTCTTCGGATTCCTGGAGATAGAAATAGTGATATCGGTAAGCGACAGACGCTTGAAGTTGATGGAGGTTCTCACCATGTCGGGAGCATCGATTAGCGCCCTGTTCTGGTCTATCACGTCCACGATCACGACCAGTTTTCCATACTGCGGCCCGTAGTTCACCAGGGCCACTCTCCCAATCTCCACGTACCTTCTGAAAGGCATGATGTCCTGCTGCTACTACTGCTCAGGGCCTGGCTTTCGAGGGCTGAGCTGCGAGAGAGACAATCCTTGCGGCGGGAGAGGAAGAAGAAGCCGACCGAAAAAGAAACCCAATCGCACCACCAGTGCGCCCCAAACCCTAAACTTTCACGTCCTAAACCGGATCCCGAAGCCATATGAAACCCTAATTCCAAGTGTCATCCCAGATCCTTCCCACCTTGGAATCTTCACCGGATCGCGAAGCCATAAGAAACCCTAATACCAGGTCTCATCCCAGGTCCTCCGCACCTTGGAATCTTGACCGGATACCGAAGCCATAAGAAACCCTAATTCCAGGTCTCATCTGAGGTCCCCCCCCCTCATCGGAATCTTGACCGGATCCCCAAGGTTTAAGGATGTGACGACACATGCCAGAACTCATTGTCTAAATATGGCGATTTTAGTGTTCTTTTCCTTGAAATATAGCGACTTTGGGCCCTTTTTCTCTGTAAAAATCAAATACAGGATTCGTGCTGCCTTTTTTTCTGGTAGTCACGAAAATTCTCCCCCAACAAAATAAAGGAAAAGGGCTGATTACAATGTTTGTCAAATAATTAAATAATTCAAAATTTTAATTTTGACAAATGGATTATTCTTGAAGATTCAATATTTCTTTTACAAGAAATTTATTTGAACAACAAAAATTTCCAAAAATTTCTAAATTTCTAAAATAATACAATTAGTGTTGAAGTTGCTAAGCAATGTTTTTTTCCTTCATATTTGTGATGTTGAAATGGGGGCAAGTTTTGCCCCCAAAATAGCAAAATTGGTGGAAATTAGACTAGAAAAACACATTTTTCCAAAGTTTCCCCCAAAAATCCTGATTCACCAAAATCCATAATAAATAGCCAAAATATAAATTTGTCTCAAATTAACTTTTTTTTTTTGTTGATGTTTTACATTGTTATTCGACTGGATTGGGATCTTTATGAAGAGGGCATCTAGTCCACCACAATTGTTTTTAAGAAACTTTTGTGTAGCATTACTTATTTCAGATCTTCTAGGACTTAGAACAAATAGTGAAGTCTATAATGTTTTAACATTAGGATGTTTAAGTTATGTTGAACCCAACACAATAATGATTGTACCATTCAAGCTTCTAGTGAAATTAAGGTTTGGCTTTGGCATAATGCCCTTGTGACCGAACAATAGGTCACCTCACTGGTGTGAACATAGCATGTTGTTAAGGGTTGCTTTCTGTTTTATTAGCCATCATTTTTGTAGCCGGAATCTCTCCATTACTATTGCAGATAAATGCATGGGGAGGCTTTTCTTTTGGTAGGGGTGTTATGGAGTGCAAGAAAGAGGCGGCACAAATGATGGTGAGGCATGGAGCTGTATTGATGAGGGGAGGTGGAAGGAAGGCGGCTATAGGACGGAAGAAGGTGGGGAACAGATAGCTGCGAGAAGAGAGACAAACGAATGGGGAATGAGATGTGAGACAGGAGGAGAGCGGTAGGGAGCTGTTTTTTTTTGAGCTGTAAAGAGTTGTGGAGTATTGTTTTTTTTAGCAGAACTTGGCTGGTTGTTGTAATCTTTCCGCTGCGCCAGCAACATGGCCAGGTAGCTTTGTAAAGGACTCATGAAAGGTTGGTGCCGAGGTATGATGAGGACTTGAGGGATTCGAGCCTTAGAAGGGGTGTGCATGTCGAGGAAAGTGAGTATCAGGGATGAGGGACTTGGGTTGCAGTGCCTTGCATATGTGCTATTAGCTGTGGTCTGAGTGAGCACCAAAGGTCAAGGGGGAAATCCTGAAGGTGCATAGAATGAGTGTGTCAAGTGAGAATGCAGAAAGGATTTGAGACCAGCAGAGCTGCCGATCATTTTTGCATGAGAGTTAGTCTCTTCGAATAACATTGGCAAGCGCGGTATAAATTGTTCAAAGTTGAGTGTTTTCTGAGTGCAATTTGGACTCGAGGGTATTCAGGTCATAGGTCTCTGGTCCAACAGAATGAAGAAAAGCATGCATTGTAGCATTCTGTGGGGGATCGGGTTAGAGGCTCAAAGGATCGAGTGAACACCGAGAGCTCTAACCTCAAAGGCCATACCTTAATAGATGTTTGATATTTGATGTATACTCTGGAGCCAAAAAGATTATGCTCTCTAGAGATTTTCATGAATGGCAAGGTGCAAGTTTTGAATTCGGTTTTTCTGTTCTGCTAATCTGTGAGTGTATGAGTTGTTCTTATCCAAAGATCAGTGAATGCATGTAGAAATATTTTGAGATGAGTTTGGAGAGAAAGGGTCAAAGAGAATGGTCTGTCTCAGAAGATCAGAAGGGAGACCACTCTGATTAAGCCCATACTAGTGGTCAGATTCTTTGTTTGGTCTTGTCACCCTCTCTTTTGGTTACACCCTAGCCAAGGTCCCTTAAGCAATTTCCTATATTTTTCATTTCAATATGTTTAGTCTTTTGTGGTTGGTTTTGTAAATTTAAAATTGCCTTATAGCAATAGGTAGTATTTAATAGGTGGGGCATGTGCTCTTATTAATCCTCCTTTCTCATGGGCACCAAACATCCCATGTCCCCTAATTCATCATGTCCCATCGAACCTTGTCCTTCCCATCACCCATATACTTTAATATGTGCCACCATAAACCTACTTTGCACCACATATCCCATGCAAACCATGCACCTCCCATTTTAACAAACCACACACCACCCACTAGTTCCCCTTACTAACCCCCAACTTTCCGGGTGAATGTGGGGCTCCAACCTTACACTTTCCCAAACCCCTTTGATCATCCACATGTAGGACCTTTTCCTCTTCCACTCTACCAGCCCCTCTAGTTGCACATAATCAAACCCCCCAACCTACCCTCATCTTTTCAACACATTGGCAACCTCCACCTAAAATCTCTTACCCCACCTATTGGCGCCAATTTACCAATCAAGGGTTAACTTGTCATCAAGGTTCCTATCAAGCACCCAATTCATCTAATCCAAATCCCCATGACCATCTTGATTTGATACCTTCCCTCGTTCTCACCTTGTTTGCATTAGCATGGATTTGAGTTTCGTTTTTGGATGTCCTCGGGTCCTTTCATTTAGGCTTTTGTTGTCCTCAATTATATAACAACATCCTTATCGTTCTATGACATGATGTACAAATGGCGTTTCGTTTTTCATTAAATAAGTTAACACAAGACCCTTGTGATGTGGGAGCTTGGCACTTACTCCTCTTATTACCTCAATGGTGTTTCACCTTACCCCCTCGTGGCAAGGCAACAAGGCATAAGGAAACGCAGATTCTACTCAAACATTTTTTAACAAACAATTAAAAAAACTTGCAAAAGGATATTTCTTTGTGAGCCCAAGCTTTGGCAACAAGTTCGAGTTCATGCCTCTTCCCCAACATGATCCCCCAACTAGCATAAACGTTTTTTTTGCAATCTAGTTATTGGATGTGCAAAGGAATACTTTAAAACAACCCATGCCTTGGCACCATTTCCCCCTACACCCACATCCTTCGACACCACCTCAACTTTCACTGCATTACACCCTGAATCAAATGGTTACTTCCTGTTTTTCCTAGAAGATTACGAATCAAACCAAAACCTTAAACTTTCTTCTGATTCCTTCAAAGTGGCATTCTAATGCATGCCCCATTTGTCAGCAAGTGGTCCTGAGATGGTTTTTGAACACCTTTAGGATTGTTTTCACCTAGAAGATTCAACAAATGGATTCTTTTAGTTATTTCAACTTTGTTATCATATTACTAAATGTCACATTCCATTTCGAATTGCACATGTCATTGGCGCAACTTGCCTCTTAACCATGACCAAGCCTTCAAGTGGAGTTCAACCCATTATAGTCGGGGAAGCATTGTATCGACTCATAAATCATGTTTTATGCCTTCAATTTTGCGATGCCTTCACAACACATTTCTCCCCATAGTAATTTGAAATCACAACTAAGGGAAATTGTGAAATAGTAGTCCACAGCATTAAGTGCATCTTAGACCTTTACCCCAATTGGGTTGTTCCCCAATTAAACGTGGTAAACGGTTTTAATTCGATGTCAAGAAAGGTCATATATCAAAAACTTTGTGTAACATGTGGAGACACCATGACACTCATCCCTTTTGTTCGTGCATTTTATGCATTTGAGTCTCCCTTATTTTACAACCATCATAATCATGAAGGCGATGTCATAATCATCCCCTCTACCATGGGAACCCATTAAGGTGATCCCTTAGGAAGGGCACTATTCGCATTAGCCCACTTTAGGGCTTTGCATTCTACAGCCAATCATTACCCTTCTTGCCTCTTTCCATCCATTGAAAACAACATGCATATCATAGGTCCCCCTTTTATTGTATCTTTTGCATATGAACATTTCCAAACCAAATTTCATGCAATAGGTCTTTCTATCCAACCTCATAAATGTGTAACATGGTCACCCTTTGGCCTACCACCTAACTTTAACACCCCATCATAGTTTACCACCCCATCAAAAGGAATTAGAGTTTTGGGAGTTCCATTAAGCACTTCATCATTCACATCATCCTTCATCAAAGATGCCTTGTTAGAAAATGTTCAACATATGAATCTTTTCCTTAAAATTGGTGATGTTTAAGTAGCCTTTGGAACTTTAATTCATTATTTCATGCAATGACCTTCATATTTCTTATGATGTACACCTCCCTCTTCCACCTTCATACACTATTAGATGATGGTGTTTTTATGCTAATTTTTATGATTGAAATTTCAATCACTATGGACAATGGACAAAAATGTCTTCAATCAGAACAGACCAATCATTCAAAAAAAGAATCTGACTGAATTTATTTTGACTAAATGCCTACTTGTATGTCTAATTTGACTAAATTGTTTAATGTCAATTTTGATAGACCTAACTAAATTCCTAATTGATGTAGATGCCACATGGTTTGTTTGTTATAACTAAAGTGACTAAAAAGGTGACCTATATTTGGGTGACATGTGTCTTGCCATCCTGATTGATATGACTAACAAGATATCGTATATATAGGTGACACATGTCCTGTCTATGTTGAGATGACTAAAAAGGCAGCCAATAACTAGGTGGCATGTCTTGTCTATTTTGACTAAAGTGACTAATAAATAACTAATAATCAACAAACACATGGCATGTCCATGATGAAATCTTAAGATGACTAAAATAATAACCTATACGTGGGTGACACATGTCATGTTTTTGTGATTGAATTGACTAATGAAATTAACTTATATTTAGGTGACACATGTCAAGTCTTTGTGAATGAACTAACTAATAAAATCAACATGTATTCAAATGCCACATGGATGTCTATTTTGACTGACTTTTTGACTAATGTTGATTATGTGTACATGATTAATTGCATGCTAATTTGGTCTTCCACCTATGTTTATTGGTACTAATTAATTCAAATCTAGCAACATTTTGATGTAGCTTGCAAGCTAAACCTTACACTATGGTACTACACATACAACATATAGATCTACATGCACACATCTACCATATATTTTGGAGCTACAAATCCAAATCCTACAATAAACATGCATGGATCATAAAAAACAAACTCAATTTTACTTATGAAGTTTTAACAACATAAACACAAACACAGTTTCATATCATGGATATATTAGTATTGCAAGTAGATTGAAAAGGTACAAAACATTGAGACATATGAGGTTTACAAACCCTATAGTCAATTTACAATAAACATCTGTAATGTTTAGTGAAAATGAGGTTGTTTGCTTCTAAGGCCAAAATACAAAATAACCAATTGCATTTGTAATAGTGTGGAAAGGATGATCATGTTCTACATCTAGAACTAGCAAATGGGCACCTCTTATCAAACATGATGTAATGCCAATAAAAAGGTAATGTTTTGACATCGAATGATTATGATGTTGAATTGCTCCACCACTAAATTTCACAAAATCTCCAATTGCACAATCCTTATTTCCATTTGAAAGGAGGAGAAGACAATCACCTTTGTGGTACTACAAAATAAATGCAAATATAATAAGTCAAAACATAATGAAAAAAATATTTATCTTCTTTAAACATCCCGTTAACACAAACTAAATACAAAGATTTTATTAAAAGACAATGAGAAGACCTAATGTGGTTCAAACATTATATGATTTAGAAAAAAAAATAATGTGAGGGAAGAATTGAAAGGCTTACATTTGGGCAAGCATGTTCACCGACTCTAATAATTACACCAATTGTCTCCTTTTCCTGGATCCTTCCAGCACGCTTATACGTAGTAGAATTTCATACCGATCCATTTGTCTTCACCAAAATTGAGGGGCCCACTTCCCTTTGTATACTTCCCATAGTCCTATTGTTCTGGAAATTCCCAAACTTGATATCAAACTCACCACCACATTTGAAACATTAGGAAATGATACACTTGAAAATAAAAAACTATGACAAGTGCAAATGCATGTAACATAAAGGTTCTTGGGTTACCGGTTGCTAAGGCCATCACCTAAGGTACGCGAAATAGACCATGCAAAAGCCCTTATGGCTTCCCAGTGCAAGTCTCATCTTGTAATTCATTGCTGCCCATGTAGTTTGAACCCAACATACCTTACACAACTTGGGGCTTCATACAATCTAAATAACTAAAACCATAGTGTGTCCATCAAGTAATTATCCCCTTTTTGACTATCAAAAGAATGAGGCAAAATATAGGAATAGGGGACATTTCCCAAACACTTATAAGGACAACGGTCTATCAATAAAGTACTTGTAGGACCCAAGTCCCTAAACCCTGGATTAATTTCCCTCCAAACCCTATCCATGTTTTTCAAAACTAACATGCACTATGGATTTTGTGGATGGGCAAGGCGTGTATCTAAACATTTTTTGGAACCCCACAGAAACAAGGGTTTTAACCTTGAATCAACCCCCTAACAAAAAATCAACCATAGGTCTCAAATTTGCAAATGTTGTTGACCAGATGCTAGTGTCAATATGGCTACCACACAACTCCAAGGACTTTTGAAAGTGGGTTCATGGGTTTATAAACTTGTTCCCACACGAAATGGTAGGAATTAATGGTTTCCAGATCTTCATAGATTTCAAGTAACAAGTTTCACACAATAAGCCATTGACGTCTAGAACCAAAAGATGTCTGGTCATGTTAATAGCTAACAACTTGTTTTCATATGAAATATTATAGGCGCCCATTAACAAATCAAAATTCACTTTTCAAGGTTTAGCCCACACTAATCAATCTTGTTATGTGTGGAAGTTGGAGCATCCATTAACATTGTTTTGTTGTTAACCACAACATTCTTCCCTCGAACGCTAGACCAAGTCTACCTGTCTGAGCTAAACACATGATTTGGGATTAACAAACCACCGCCATTGTTTTATTTTTAGCTTTGTTGACAAGCATTTAAAAAGTGACTGAAATATTCATAGTGAGGGCACAACTTGTAGATTCATCCATTTTGTCCTACTCATTAGCTATTTATTTTTGGACCTTATCCATGTATCTACTAATGAAGTTAAGCCTCCACCTTAAACAAATCATCTTAACTCACAAGAACCCACATCCCTCATCCCCCTTAACCTATTCAAAAACTTAAAAGGCAATAAAAATTGAAGAAACATAAAACATTACAAACTAATAGCTCTTTGACAATTTCAAAACTAGAATTAAAAAATATAATAATAACTAGTCAAACTAATCCAACATTCTGGGAAACATAGTGAAACTAATCCAACAAACTGGGAAACATAACAACCTAACAAATCTTGTCCTATAATATGCATGTTACTTACCATGGCCATGTTGCCATCATGAGAGGCAATCACTTTATCGACAACAACATTTGACGTTCTTTCCCCTTCAACTATGGGTTGACTCTCATGAATGGCTATTGACTTCAAAAATGAAAACATTTCCTCCATCTTATCAAACATATGATACTACTTTTGCATTAGTTAATCATTATGAGATTTTAGATCTTCAATGATTTTAACAAGTTCTTCATAATTTTTCTCCATGGCCCCCATGTGTAGGTCAATGTCAAATGTTAAAGAATGGCATGTATTGTCCAAATTTTCCTGTTGGGCCATAACATGATTAGGTGTAGGATGTTATATTAATACTAGACCAAGGGCATTAAGTAACAAACATATGGGGTTGGTGAAACCTATTGAAATTCACCAACACCTACCCACCTGCTTTGAGAAAAAACCTAGCATCCAAGGTTAATCAACTAGGATAGACAAAAAGACAAAAAAACAATTAAAACAAACAAAAAGACAAAAAGACAAAATGAAAAAAAACAATGTTTCATTTGAAACAACTTGCAAGACCTATTTGGGATAAATCAAAGCCTTGATTGGTCATGTAATTTTCACAAATGTGGGCAGAAAAGATCTTTATCCAATTTGCTCTAACCTCATCCTCTTCCACCTCTAACCTTTTGCACTTGTTATAACTTTTTTCCTTCTCAACTTCTTTCTGTATCTCCACTAATGTGGGCTTTCGTCCTAGGTCAACCTCCTAAACCCATCCAACCCATAGGTTACAAAATCAAAATTTGAGATTGAACAAGGAAATGTAAATCACAAAAGTTTAAAAAGGAAGTAGGAAATTAATTACTTGCCATTCGTTCCTCCACACCAATTTCACCTATTTGTCCAACTCATGATGCATTCTTCTGAGTTGCCTAAATTTTTGTCATTCATGTAGCCCTATCAACATTCTCCTCTTGCTTGAGAACTTCAATCAACTAATCCTAATGTGGTTCTATGCAATTCTGTGGTCTACTTTCACCTTTCTTTATTTTCTTCTTCAACCAGCCACGTCTACTTTTCAATACTACAATCACTTGGTCCTTGACATGCTTATAGCCAAACAAAAAATCTATATACTCAAAACCCACATCCAAAGCTTCTTTTATGGCTTCCAATTCTTTAGAAAGTTGTCATCAAATGTCATCAATGGTGAAATTGAGCTTCAAGGCATACCTTCGAAGTGTAGTCAACCAAGTGCACTTGCCACCACCAATGGGTCTTCTTGACATATTAGAATGCACAATAGGTTTGACATCCTTACCAAGAAGTTCTACCATTTCAATTCTAAGCCTATTCATGATTTTGTCCATTGCGCGACACCTAACCCTCTATTTTGCTTGCCTTGAACGTCGGTATGATGAAACCACTATGCTATTTAATTGGGTAGATGAGTCTGTAGCTGAACCAATTCCCACATTGGATTGACCTCCTATGGGCTTTTGGATGTTTGTAGGGTAAATAAAGGTTGTTGGGTTACTTGTTTCGAGCCACTATCTTGGCGGCATACTAATTGTCGGAGTTATAAACCATGCAAAAGGTTGTTGCTGGTATTGACCAATTACCATTTGTGGGCTTCCAAGATATTGAAGCGTCTATGCAGGTGGGGTTGGTGTGAGTATGGCCATGCATAGTTAGGTATTGGTATTGCTAAGGTTGCCATTGGTATTGGTTGGGTGGTCGTTGGAATTGATTGGGTGGCTATGGTATTGGCCAAGTATGCCCATGTATGGTGGCCATGTATTTTGGGGTATTATGTTTGGCACCTCTGAACCTATTGCTACATACATTTATGCATTTGCAGATTGACCTACAAAGTGACAAACAATACACAACAAAAACATAGGTGGGTATATACTAAATGTCTAAAAGGAAAAAAATGGCGGGTCTAAACTTTGATCAAAAATAGTACTTGACAAATCTAGTATCAAAGATGGTTGTCAAAAGATTTACCTACAACGTTTATTGGCATTTGTTGAGTAGAAGTGGTTGGTTCATGAGCACCACTAAAACTTATAGCCATGGGGATTTCGAATTCAGTAACCAATGGCTCCTAATTCATAGTCCCCTCATCACTAGAGGTAAAACCATCTAACATTGAACCAGATGTAATATTGTCATCAGTGTCGTTCAATTTGTTGAACAACACCATGGGTTGTTTTTGCCTCATCCAATGTTTAGGTTGTTATTTTGCAACTTGTCCTTTCTTTGGGAACATGCACAAATTAGCCATGGTAACCAATCAATAAACCTAAAAAAAAAACTATGGCAATCTTACCAAACTTAGAAGAAAAATCAATAACTAAAAAAAAAAGATGTGAAGAAGATGACCACGAAATAAAACACAAAAACAAGAACATTCATGGCAATTTGAAATGTACCTTGTAATAGGGAATGCATTCAAAAGGGGTCCTAACAAATCAACAAAAAACATAGAGAGAAATCTTGCCTTTTTTTCTTCAAAAACTTACCAACAAGATTTTGATCATGTAAAAGAAACTTGGCAAGCCACACATAATCAAGCACATGTGGGGTTGCAGCTATTTCCACAAAACCCTTACTTTAGCAAATTCAACAATTCATCACAAAAAATAGGGTTTTAGAAAAATGGAAGCATATTTATCACTATGGCCTTTCCTCTTCCAAGCTCCCCTTAGACTTTTTATCAATTTTGTCTTACACGTTGTCTTCATCAAAACCCTTGTCTAGATTTGTTTTCTACCCACAACCCAAGTCCAACCTCACCCTCCTTCACTCAACTTTGAACTGCTATCGACCACCATTGTGACTTGTTTGCAAAGTCGAAAATTGCGTCAAGGCTTCACACTTGGATCCATAGGAACCCTCAACCTCCAAAGTTGATTAGCAACATGGATGACATTGTTTGCAATTTGTTTATCTCTGCAACAACATAAAGAAAATTGAAAATGTGTCTTATCATTGCAAAGGAAACCAAAAGGTGAGTGAGTGAGAATGAGTGAAAAAAAGAAGAAAACAAGGCAGAAAGACATGAATGTGTGAAAATGAGTGAAAGGGAAAAAGAAATGAAAACAAGAAAGAGTTTAATGAGGAATTTGAATCATAAATGCTTGGATGACATCTAGAACAATGTGTAAGAAAGTTGAAATGTCAGAATGGTTGGAAATGCATGGAAGCTCAATGAGCAACATGCAATTGTGAATAAACAAAAGTTCATGGTCTTAATAATCTTACTTCCAATCTACACCAAAAATCAAAGCAAACTTTGCCTTATTTTTGGCAATGGTGTGTTGTTGAACTTCATCATATTTTTCTTTTTGTTGAGCATCGACATTTGCACTGGGAACTACTTGCTTAATCGCATTCACGCTTGCCACAACATTCATTATTTTGTGTTATTTACTTGTTTACATTAACATGGCCCAATATTTAGTAAGGTAAGGTAGGGTTTGATTTATAAAATACACTAAATTTCATTTAATTATTTATTGGCTAGGGTTTGCTCATTCGTAACACATTAAATGTGATGCACTATGAATTTTTTTTGTGAAAATGTGATGAAAACCATATTTGGGATGAAAAACACAGTAGTAATTTGGGAAGACTTGAAGGAGTGTAACATCTGGCCACATTTGTGGTTACAAGCTAGTGTTGTGGACCATGGGTTCATTAAACCAGTAGCATCATATGTGTTGAAAAATGAGGAAAAAGAAAGGTTTATTGAAACTTTGAAGACACCTACACATTATGTCTTTTCATTCAAGAAGATAATCAAGGGCCATGATTTAAAGGGCATGAAGTCACATGACTACCACATTATGATGTAAATTTTTTTTCCTTTATGCATGTGGCATCTTATGACTAATGAATGTAGGATGGCAATTATTCACTTGCGTTGGGTTTTCAGAAGGTTGTGTGCCAAGGTTGTGGATCTAGCAATGATGGGGGACTTGAAAAGGAAATGGCAATCACATTAGCCTTATTAGAGCAAGAATTCCTTACTTCATTTTTTGAAGTCATGACACATTTGTTAATTCATTTAGTTGAAGACCTAGAATTATGTGGTTTAGTCCAAACTTAGTGGATTTATTTTATTGAAAGGTATTTGAAAACCCTGAAAGGATATGTGGGAAATAGAGCAAAACTAGAAGGAAGTATGGTAAAAGGATTTGCAATAGAGGAAGTAGTTGGGTTTTGCATTGAATATCTTGTGGATTTTGCAGCCACAAGATGTAGGGTGTGGAATCACAAAGAAGACCCCTCCATGTTTGATGAGGTGTTGGAAGGTAGTGGGCGTCCACGAATTATGATTACAGACCTTTGAGACATGGCCCATTCTTTTGTGCTTCAAAATGTGGGACTAATGGCTACATGGCGTGAGTAATGTATTATTTGCTTTTAATTATCTTAATAATCAAGTTGCATAGTTCTTTTAAGAATATGTGTTAGATAACTCACACCATTCAATTTATCAAGAATTGTTGTTGTTGTTGTAGGTTAAAGCCACTTGTTGTTTCACAATTTTGTATTGGCAATTTGAATCTTAAATTATTTTTTAAAGTTGTAAAGATTAACTAGGTGTTATATGTTGTATTTGTAGGAAGTATTCTATAGTAGTTAAGATTTAGAATCAAGAGAGGGGAAATTTCTTGCTACTTCAAGGTTGGTTTCGGGGAAGGAATCTTGTGTTCCCAAGTGACTTTGCTCCATTGCCCCCCTTTGCAACATGGATAAGGGCTTCCATTGTAATGGCTTTCAATGATTGGGACACAATTGACATAGACATAGTGCATATGTCCATGACTCCAACATTGGAAGACATGTCAATTCAAACCATGTATGTTTATGGCAACCACATTCATGTTGCAAGTGCCAAAGAACATCTAACAATAAATGATTGTGGTGTAGTGGCAATTTTTGAACAATAATGCATATTGGGCCCAAATGATCAAAAATTAGTTTTTGCAAAATTGGAATATGTAGGTCGAATTGAAGAGATATTGGAACTAAATTATGGAGTGTTCAACACAATTATCTTGTTATGCAATTAGGTGAAAGTAAACTACATTGGGAATAGTGCAACAATTAAACGAAATGAATATGGCTTCACACTTGTGAACTTTTCATCCCTTATTCCCATTTCAGACCAGTCATTTGCTATCCCCCTACATGTAGAGAACAATTTTTTTTTAATGACCTGCAAAAAAAGGGTGGAAGGTATTACTACGAAAAGATCCCTGTGGGAGATGGATAACTGAAACTATTCAAACCGACCCTACAGAATTTGATATGTTCTGACTTGACAACATTGATGATTACACATGTTTATAAACTCCTATTTCCATTGAGGAATCCATTCAATTGCCACAATTGTAGGTGGTTCTACTATTGCACCATTAGGTTTATATTTGGTTGTTCGTGAAGGGGAAGATGATGGAATAAATAATGCAAAGGAATCTACAAGAAGTTGTGACAATGATGGTTAATTAATTTATCACATAAAGGATGGTCAATCATTGCTAGACCATCCTTTCTGTTTTGTTTATTTTGGAGCTAAACATCTATATGTTCAATTTCGGAAACTTGGACATTGGTGCATAAGTAATCAAAGTTCAAAAAACCATTCTAGTACAATTTTTTTGTTTTAATCCTCCATTTTCTCACTTTTCATATGTATTTTGTTATTTTTCCATTGCTACTTTTAGTTCTATTTTATTATGAATGATCAAAAACATAAATTGAACAATTGATAACTTAATGGTATTTTCAAAATTTTCAATAATTTGCTATTTAAAAACTTAAATAATCTTTTTCAATTTTCATATTGCCACCTCATTAAAAAGTTTGCATTATAATCACATTTAGTTAACGTATAATGATTGATTTTAGTAATCTTAGTCATCATAGTCAAACAATATGAGTCCACATAGGTGCCACACATGCCACGTGTGTACCCAATTGTTTGATGTGACTAAATTGTTATTTTGTTATAATCACAACAAACATACCTACTTTTCATGTTAGTCATATCATACATTATTATTCAAACCAAACATATTACATTGTGATTAAGATGACTATGTAATCATCTTAGACATAATATTAGTAGCAAAAAAACCCATGTTGTGTAGTAGTGATAGAATCCTTCACTTCTTTTGACTCCTCCTTCCCTTAAGTGTTTGGGCACCTTTTGGTCCAAGATCCTTTAATAACCCAAAAGGACTTCTAGCTCGTAAACAAGCTTTTCTTTCAATGACTTTTGATGGCATCAAGCTCATATAGATAGCCACCATTGCCTTAGTGCGAGTTAGATGAAAAAAAATTCAGCTTATTTAAGGAGTTAGGCCCTTGTAGCTTCAATCATAGCTACTAGGTTTATGGTTGATCAACGTCCCTTCCTTTTTTAAGCCTTAACACAAGTCAATAATAACACCTTCCCTTTCCAACAACATTTCAAGGTGGCATGTGATCTCCTACCACCCCTAGCTTGCACATGTCTTCATCCGTTTGAACAATTCATTAGGCAACAAATGGTTCGATTTCAAGATTCCATCTCGAAGCGTCTACACCATCATACCCTTTCCAACATTTTTTTCGATGGGATATTTGACACTCATCATGCCCGAATACTATCATGTTTTGGCCCAAGGGTGGGTGCTTGGCCTATAGTTCAAGTAATCTTCTTAGGCTTTTGACTAGCTTTCTCGATCTTTTCCATAACACTGCAAATATGACTTAGATTACCTCATCCTTCAATTGCAAGTATCCTTCAATGTGTGTGCACACATCCCATTGACCTTATGGGTATCTACTTTTTACTTTGTGCTCATGGCAACGAGTGCACATGAACCCATGATGCAGTTCGTGACACCTTTGTTACCATTGTGCGGGATGATGGTTTTCATGTGGGGTGAGAACAATTACATGCGTTTCCTTCAAACATGTTCAACTCCTCTTGTTGACAAGTCGACATTGTGCTCACCAAAAATGACATTTGCACCTTAATTGACCCAACACGAATGGATTTACTTTTTCGATTTTGCACCACCCAAGGATTTGCTACTTACAATGTGTTTCAAATCAAAGAACGGAGTTATTGTGACTAACACCCCGCTAATCAATTCCTCCCCTTATTAATGGAGGTATTTGGATGTTTACATAAACATGTAGATGTGTTTATACACAATTGTGCCAATGCCATTTGGAGTTTGAAAGGACTAGAAGGTTTTCCTCTTTTTGTCCTAGTTACTTTTCTTTGGCAAAAAAATTCAATCACATTGTAAAGCTGTAAACATCCTCCATCTTAAGTTGAGTGGTAGCCATAGGCCTAGTTACTTCCTGACTTCCACCCCCTTAAGGCACATCTCCCATCTCCATGATCGATTTATTGCAAGTGGTTAATTTTTGATATGAAAAAATATGACCAACCTACTACAAGTGGTTGATTTTTTGACATGGATAGGTTTTGACATTTAGTTTGAACTAACTTGACGTCCTGTAAATTCTTCTTTTTCTTTTTTCTTATCCCTTTGTACACTTTCTTAATCTATTATGTGTTTATCAATAAACTTTTATAGGGTTGAATCAATACTTAACTCCATATCCTTTTAGTATATGGAATGATTGATCATTGGATTGCACCAAAATTCACACATTATAATAATAATAAAAAAATTGTGCATCAATCCAACATGTTTGGATTTACAAAGCCAAGGCTTTTTAAAGCTCTCCATTTTAAAGACTTATGTTGGAACTAAAGATTCACATAAACTTGATTAAGTAGGTTAAACATCAAATAAGTTAATAGTGATACCTTTATATTAATTTATAGTAACTATTGGTTATTTCAATCCATTTAACAAGCTAACTTGTGAAAAGTTGAAATTGGTTTTTGGGTCACTTAGTAATTTAAAGTATGTGTCTCAATTAAATCCCTTTGTATGGCAATTTTTTTTATTGGGTCATCTTCTAATTTATCTCATTTACAAAACATGCAGAAGTTCTCTAACATCTCTGAATTTTTAGCATAGAAGATAAAATAAGTTAAAATCTTACTCTCCCCACTCGCCCCCTCCCCCCAATGTACGAGGTCCTGAAAGCGATAGGCCCTGGATTGGGACCTCGAAAGGCAAAACCCTAAAGCGCGCTAGGGTCTCTTGCGCGAAGAAACGCGCGAGCTCCGTGTTTCGGAGCTTCGTCCTCGACGCACGTATCGCACAGGCGCTGCGATCACGGAGCTCCATCGTCGGACGTTGCAAGTAGCAGCCATGGTGGCCGTGAAGAAGACCAAGAAGACGCAGGAGAGCATAAACAACCGGCTGGCGCTGGTGATGAAATCCGGTAAGTACACGTTGGGCTATGGCACCACGCTCAAGTCGTTGCGCGGTGGCAAGGGCAAGCTCATAATCATCGCCAACAACTGTCCACCGCTTCGCAAGTCAGAGATCGAGTACTACGCCATGCTTTCCAAGACCGGGGTGCACCATTACAGTGGCAACAACGTCGACCTGGGTACTGCATGCGGCAAGTACTTCCGAGTCTGCTGCTTGAGCATTACTGATCCCGGAGACTCTGACATCATCCGCTCCATGCCCTCTGAATAGGTCTTTTCTCTTCTTTTCTGGAAACTGGAGTCAAGATCTTTGTGTGGGAGACGGTGAGCGGGGCAAGGGCGGCATTGGCCGTCAGGGCGTTGTAAGCGCTTCCTCTCTGATACTTCGCACGGGGAAGAAGAGAAGTAGTAATGAGATTTTGCAGACAATATTACTTTTAGAGCTATCACATTGTTTTGTGGGACCTTTCGACTTCATGCAACAGAATGCTTGCAGTTCACCGAGTCTTTCAGCATCAGTTCAAGTTAGGGTTTCTCTCTGTGCAATGATTTTTTTGTCCTGGTGTGAATTGTGAGTGTGTGCTACCATGTGGACTTGCTGAGGTTAGGGAGGAGTTCTTTGTAAGCAAGCTGATGGCTGACCTTGAAATCAAAGTGGTATTACTTGACAGAATGGTGAAAGAAGATTAATGGTTTGGGGTTTTCAAGATCTAAGGCTTAGGGTCTAGGATTTAGGATATATTTTAAAGATTGGCACAGAAGGCGATAAGCTGTCTGTAAGAGGTGGATCCCATGGCATATTCAGGACACACATTGTGGTTGTGGAGGTGAGAAATTATAATGTGTGAGATTTTCTTTCTGACTTGAAAGCTGTTGGTAACTTCACTCACATCTATGATTACTTGGAGGAGTATGACAACTCCATGGATCTTGCCACATTTGCAATAAGTAACCATCTCTGATTGTCACTGATATCATAACCAACAAAAGGATATGAACAAGAGCTTGAGCATGAGGACTTTTGGTTCAGCAAGGGATGCCCCCTTTCCCTCAATGTCTGAAGCTTCTTCTGCTCTCTTTATTTCCATCCATGCATTCAATTTTGGACTCTACATAAATCTGTTTTCATAGTTGACAATATTCTGTCTTTTTACATATGTCTAAAAATATAGAATATTTTCCTTCAATCTCTGTTCTCTGTTTTGTCTTTCCTTCTTTGGAATTCTCTGTGGCTGGTTGAAGAAGTGTTAACCTCACTTTGCCTTTTCTTAATCGTGAGAATGGAGATTTCTTGATTTTTAATGAGAGATATTTTGCATATGTGCCAACCTCTCTGAAACTGTCAGTGTCAAGTCTTGAGCTTTCTTTAGATTTGGAATCAATTTTTCCAGTATCTGCAAAGAGGATTAGCTTCATCTAAATGGGTGTATTCTTTGAGCCAATATAACATGGGCTTGGACCTGTTCTGGCTGCATAGTCTTGGTCCAAATGCTGATCCCTTCAACATTTGCACTGCTCAAAGGGACAGCATAATCTATTGCCAGTGTCACTGAGAATGCAACAACCATTGACATGTCTAGTTTTTGTCCATGTTGTTCCGGCTTCTTCCTCCTTGCCAGTGATAGTTCTACTGGTAAGCATGTAAGCTGCAAATCATTTGGGGTTTGCTTATGCCCAGTCAGCCTCTTAAAGAGTACCTAGGTTATATTAGAGCCCACTTCAATTCTTTAGCAGTCTTTTTTTGCCAAAAATCACATACATATCCCAGTGACATTCTTGGAATCTCTTGTTCAAAAAACAAAAAGTCCAAGGGATATCCATCTCCATCTGTAGCATTGAAAGAGACTTGCATCCTAGACATCTGCCCACCAATTGTGCAAGAGAAATGTCTTTTACAGGTGCTTCAACTCCACGAGAAAATCAAAACCAAGCAAACCAGATGTAGACAATCAAGAGACAAAGAAAGAAGTGTGTACCCCCAATTATCCTCATGAGATTGTGTGAGGATTCAGGAACATTGGCCCTCGGTTCCGTCGGAATCTGGCAACACCACTACAGTCTGATCACCGTTTAGGGCTTGGCGCTGGTTTTAGGATTTGGTGTACAGTTTGCAGCTGCTTCGAAGATTGCTCATGTTTGCGTTCTGCATTTGGATTGTCGTCGATCCTCTCTTCTGTGCCGGAGTATCCGAGCGTCTGTGGCTGACGCCAGTGAACGGCATCAGCGATACAGTGCCGTGACGTTACGATGGTGCTCTCGCAGAAGGAGGCCGATGTGCAGATGATGTTGGCTGCTGATGTGCATCTCGGCACGAAGAATTGCGACTTCCAGATGGAGCGATATGTCTGGAAGCGTCGCTCTGATGGTATGCATAAACTTCCCCATTTTCTTCGTCTCTCTCTCTTTTTCTTGTCTCTCAACGTTAGGCCGATGCTGTCATGTGATCGAGCTTGAATTTTTCTTTTCTCCGCTCTTTGTGCACCCGTTCTTTATTGTTTTTGTTAATGGGAAACACCAGAGATAATAGTGAAGCAATGCAGAAGCAAGGGGAATGATGGAACTCCCTGGTAGCCACATATATTATGGCGTTTGTGTACCTCTTGTAGCCATGGTGTTGATACCTGTGAAGAAAAGAATGAGAAAAGCATTGTTGTGATCAGTGTCTGTGTAGAGAACTGTGATGACAAAGGTGAAGGGAAAATGTTGGAGAATTGAAATGAAATTCTTCTTTCCACCTCTTTCTTGCAATGTTGTTGATTTGGACTACATCCACATCAAGGAGGAGGGTGTTGGTGTAGAAATGCATTGTTCATGGTTGTTAGGCGCTTTGTTCTCTTTGCAGGTATTTTCATCATTAATGTTGGCAAGACCTGGGATAAGCTGCAGTTGGCAGCCAGAGTGATTGTTGCCATTGAGAATCCCCAGGACATTATTGTGCAGTCTGCAAGGCCTTATGGACAGCGTGCGGTCCTGAAGTTTGCCCAGTACACTGGCTGCCAGGCTATTGCAGGGAGGCATACACCTGGTACCTTCACCAATCAGCTGCAAAATACTTTCAGTGAGCCTCGGCTGTTGATCTTGACTGACCCCAGGACTGATCATCAGGTGACAATTTCAGTTTTCCACTATGTATGCAATTGTCTTTTGACATTCATGTTGGGACTGCACAATCATTCAAGAGAGTGTGTGCACACAGGGTGAGTATTTTGAGATGTGCTGGTTTGGTGTTTGTTGCAGCCAATTAGGGAAGCAGCACTTGGAAACATTCCTGTGATTGCATTCTGTGACACTGACTCGCCCATGCACCATGTTGACATTTCTATCCCTGCCAACAACAAGGGCAAGCACAGCATTGGATGCCTCTTCTGGTTGCTGGGTGCCATGGTCCTCCAAATGTGAGGCACCATTACACCTTCTCAGCCTTGGGATGTCATGGTAAGCAGCATCTCCTCCAAGAGCTTTCTTTGTCTTTGTACCGTCCAAGCTTCTGGACCATGTATGCAGGTCCTCAATTTCCTTTCTGGAGCTCTGGCAGAGTTACTGCAGTATTTTATGGCATGTGGCAAGATGCCCATGTCGTAAACTCCTTGTAGGAAGGAAGGTGGAAAGGGATTCAGATTCAGATTTTGCATGTGCAGGTTGATTTGTTCTTCTATAGGGAACCTGATGAAGAGAAGGATCGTGAGGATGAGGAGGGAGGTGTTGCTGAATTTGTACCAGTTGAGTATGCTGCACCACCACTTCCTGTACCTGGAGCTGATACACAGTGGGAAGGTGACACAGCTGGCCAATGGGAGCCTGACATAGCTTCTGTGGCCATGCCTGCAGTTGTTGCAGCCCCCGAATGGACTGCTCAAGGTTCTTTCTAATCCTCTGTGCCAAGTTCTTAGGTTCAGTCTATCAATCTGCAAACTTGTGGTCCAATTTGGTCATACTTTTCCAAAATCATCCTAGGGAGCCTGCATCTGTTACAGTTCAACAGTACTTTTTATAGCTTAAGAGTTTTCTGCTCTGTTTGAAGAACAAGCTTGCCTTCTCTTTTCAGGAGCTTTGGCTGGATGTTGCAACGTGTTGCTTTGTTGTTCTAAAGGATTTATCATGTTTTTCACTTTGTTGAAGTATCACAGAAGCACTCATTCCTTGTTATTTGAAGTTTGTAGAGTAGTGTATTTCTTCCAAGCAATGAGCAAAATATTTTTAGGTCACTATCCAGGAGGTTGCACTGCAAACTCTTGTCAGGTTAAGTTGTAAGTGTTGACAATTTCTCAGTCCTTATGTGAAGATAATCCACTTGAGAGTTCTCAAGTTCTCATTGCTCTGCAGTGTACAGCAAGTACATTGCAGAGGACTGTGCCATCAAAGAAATGACTGCTGGTGATCAAATTGTGCTGTAGGGGATCCTGTCTGTGCACTTGACTGTATCTGACTGATTTCTGCTGTAGATACAAGATAGGCTGAAGCTGAGATTACATATTTCTTGTGGTTGTCATGGATGCAGTTCCAGCAGCAGGGTGAGAAGGGGCAGTTGCACCTGTACCTGCTGGTTGGGAAGGTGCAGCACCTGGCTGGGAGAGTGCAAGTGTAGCACCTGGCAATTGGGACCCAGTGCCTCAGTAGGTCTTTTGAGATTGGAGAGACTTGTAATTTGGTGGGTGTATTAGACAACTTCATTTTTGTTCAGGGCCAGTTTTGATGAAAATTCTTGAACTGTTTCATGCATCAAGTAACAGTGTTTTGAATCAGGTTCAGAAGGTTCCATGTCATCATGCTCTTGTTTCACTAAAAGTGTTGTGTAATTTGGACTGTGGGCAATGAAGGATGCTGATATCTTTCACTGTGAGGCAAGTTTGGTAATTAACTTGCTGGATAGGAAGAGAGCATAGAGGGAAGTGTTAATTTTGCTGGCAGATTTCTTCAATCTATGTATTTTCTTGTAACACAGGGTAAAGGCTAAACAAGTCTTTGCCTGCTGCTCCATTTGCAAGGCTGTTTTGCTTTTACAAATGATGTGAATTACAAGCTCCAGGTGTCTTCAGTATGCCAGCAAAAGTTTGAGTCCTTGGAATTCCAGAAGCAATGAGAAGGAAGAGTCAGCAAAGTGGAAACAGCCTCACAGTTTGAAGATGGCGGTGCCTGCAAAACCATGTATATGGTGACACCCACCAAGTTCAATGGGGGTTTTTAACATCCTGTCTGCTTGCCTGGCAGACCACCCACCAGGAGCCCAGTTCTCTAGTACAAAATTAGCAATTCCATGAGCAAATTGAGTGCCAATTATCACTGACTTGCCACCCACATGCAGAAAGTGAGTTGCAGCAATTCCTTCAATCCAGAGATGCACACTTCTCAAATTTACTGTCAGGAATTCAACAAAATTACACCAAATGAGAAAGTCCCTGCCATTACATGAACTGCTATGATGCTTACAGAACTTGCTAGCATGAAACTCTCAATCTGATCTGCACCTACATGAATGGGTCCTCACATAAAATAACAAAACAAGACTGTACAAATTGAGGAAATGAAATTATCTGTCTAGTGGATCTGACTCCATTTCTCTATACACAAAAGTAGTGGAGCTTGCAGATACACCAGCAGCCAACATACAAATCAAGACATGTAAGAAGCCCTCACCTATTGTACAATGCTACTCCTGCCTCCATCACAAGCAGCACACAACCTGCTTTCAAGTATTCATTCAGAATTTCTTCAAATTTTGAGCAGGCTGTGTCTGCAGATTGGGAGGAATCCCTCTCTTCATCTTAGTACCCCCACAAAGCCTACACTGCAATCGGCAAAAACCGTAAGCGGTTGTTAGAAATCACCCTTGACGGTCAAGTATACACTGCCTCATAGAGGGGGGAAAGCTCAGTAGAACATAGATGAGCAAAGACTCACTCTTTATGACTTCAGAAATGCACAAGCAAGTATACAATGCCTTGACAACACAGGAATGAAATTTATGTGCATAAGAGAATCTAACCTTTTTCAGGCAAGAGCCAAAACAGAGAGGACAAGGATCTGTGCGCTGTAGTTTGCCTTCCCAGATAAGTTTACCTTGACCTTCACAGACATGGCATTGTTGCACACCATACCCATCACACTTGGGACATGCCTTCTGCAAAAAATGTACTGTCAGAAATATTTTACAACAGGTCACCCAGGTGCAGAATTCCAATATCAGAATCATTATAGGTGTGGACTAAAAGTCTTCTGCACATTCTACCATCTAGATTTACAATTAGAATCGAGCTTAAATCTAAGTACCCTGCATTATTGAACAGAAGAACCAAAAGACAAGCTGCTAAACAATACCTTAGGCAGTGAAGACACAAAAGTCTTAAATCACCCTCCCCTCTTTTAGTGCCTCTTTAAGAGTATCACCTGAAGAAGTTACCTGGGGTGTGCCTGCCAGAACTCCATTTCTCACAACTGCTGTTGCAAGTCCTAGAATTGCTACAGCCACCGCTGTTATAACACCCAAAGGTCCTGCACCTGTAACACCCAAATATGAATGTTTTACACTCTGTTAAGACATTTCCCTGCTGCCTCTACTTTACAGGAAGGGTTTAGGGTTAAAGATTGAGCATAGATGGATGCTGCCACAAAGCTCAGGAAACTCAGAAGTAAAGCTCTAAATGTCACCCCTTCAATACACAATCCACTTTGATCACATGGGTTGATAAATTTATCCCTTGTCAAACAAGAGACCTTGAGGATAAAAAAGAACATAAACACAAATTGAGCCTATAAGTTGTATAGAAATACCTTTGATTCTAGTTGCACTGGTCCATGGCCACCCAACTGCTCCTACTGTGCGGGTGACCCCTTGACCTCCTACTGTAAAGCTTTGAGATAAAGACATTGATGGTGGTCTTGCTCTCACACTCCTCTTTGCATACACATCATATCCTAAATCTGTTCCATGTGGTATTCATGCCAAGGAAGATATTACAAACCTCTGACCACAAAGCAATAATTGTTCTTGTGAAAATTTAGTTTGTGAAAAAGAGCTTCACTTTTGATGATCGTCCTAACACTTGAAGCTCGAGTGGTTGCATCACAAACCAACCAAGGAGAATTCTGAGAAAACTCATTGAGAAACTCTCTTCCTCAATGACAGAGATGCAGAACAGCCTGGGAAACTAAAGTCCAAAGCCGAAGGAAAATGAAGGAATCCAAAGGACAGAAGGAAGATTAAAGGGCTTCAACTTGGTATTTGCCAGTATCACAAACCTGAAAAATTTGAACCACTATCATAATCACCAGAGGAGGAAGCAACAGGATCTTGGGGCATGGGTGTGATGTCTTGCTTCTTTTTGTCAGTCAATAGATGAGAACTTGGCCATTGTTGTTGCCTACCACCTTCTTCTTCATCATTGGGTGCTGCTTGTGTTGTGGTCTGCTCCATAAGGAAAGTGTCAGGCAAGGGTGCTAAGGAGGTGCTAACAGCAGACTCAAGCATACTGTCCTCCCTTGTTGCAGCCTCCAACAACTGATGTGAACTTGGGTGAACTGACTTAAAGCTCTCAACCAGGGGGGAATACAAGGCTCTGCAAGAAGACACCCCCACTCCCCCCCCCAAAAAAAAACTGCTCATTAAATTACAGTTGCCTGATCAAGGGTAATCCTCAACCTAGAGCAAACAAAAACAGATAAATCTTGCTCCTGAACAAGCATCACAATAGAAATCTTTTATTTAATGCTATAAAAGCAGTTTTTGGAAAAACCCATGAGCACAAAACAAGAATTAGGGTTTTCCGAGCATATACATGCTTGTTGTGATACTTTATTTCTCAAGCTTCTGTTGCAAAACTATGTTACAGCAAATGGGTAAATTATACCTGAAAGTCAAGAAGACAATTGATTACACATGTGAGGTTTGTTGTCAGGATATCAGCTAGTTCAAATCACCAAGCATTAATGGGCAATACATAGTGTTTCTCAAGGATGGCAAGGGATTGTTGTGCTTGCTTATGAAGCCCTAGAATTGTCAGCAAAGGTGCAGAGACCTGTACTAGCTTTATAGCCCAACCAAAAACTTTACAAAAAGAAAGGAGTTGCTTTCTTCAACACAATCCAAGGCACAGAAAAACAGTAACAGAGGTTGGAAAGTTGGGTCTAAGGATAAAGAACATTACCTCATCTCTGATTTTCTCGAATGTCTGGGATGTCTTTGTCCATGCTTCAACTGTGATTTCACCTTCCTAAAGTTTTCCAAATCTCCAGCCACAAATGCGGATCCCAGTTTGTGGCAACTATACACAGATAGCCCTGAGAACTCATTGCTATTACAACTGGTTGATACTAGAGTACTATAACTGCAGCAATTCCTACATCCTTGGCCATCCCACATGTTCGCTGCTGCCATAGCCTGGATCTTTGAAGATGAACTCTTCAAGGTTCTTCTTCTTCCCTAAAGCAAAACAAAACAAAAACCAAAAAAAACAAACAAAAACAAAACAAAAAGAACAGAAGAAACCCAGGGAAAAAAAAGGAAACAAACTCTGGAATAGAATTCCTGAAGCAAAGCAAAGCAAATGGAGAAAGTGAAAATGTACCTCAAAAACCTTCAAAGTCAAAATTCCAGCTTCCCAGAGGGAAAAAAACCAGATGAGAAAATGAAGATGAACAAGGGTATTATAGATTATGAACTGTAAATGCTACTGGTACTGCTTTCTAGACAAGTACCTGAAATTGCAGATTCATCTAAGGAGAGAGAGAGAGAGAGAGAGAACAACATTTGAAAGTCTAGATACCTACTCAGCTCCACAAATTCAGATACTTTGTGGGTGAAACAGATAAGGCTGAAGAAAAAGGACAAGATGGGTGTGTTTGTAGAATCCTACTACTAGGCTACTACTGCAGGAGATCTGTGTTTGTTACAGATGTTATGAATGGGACAAAAGATTGGGGAGGGAAAAGTGGGCACTAGTTAGAGAAAAGGCAAACAAACAATGTGGTGTCTCCACCAGCAACCACCACAAGCTTTTTTGGTGCTGTTTGTAATTTGAGTTTGCTAGTATATCTTGTTGCTGCCAATCAAGGCCAAATCTTGCACTGCCACACACACGCTGAATCTTCTTTTACCAAAACTGGTCCCCACCAAACACATGATTCTCTCCACAGCTACATATTTGTAAAAGAAAAATTCCAGAGCTAATAATTCACCTTGCTAGCTAAAGTGTGCTTACTACTCTCAACAGCTAGTGGAGTACATGAGAACTTGGAGAACAACACATTGGGAAAGTCTTTGGTACCTCTTGAGAACACACTAGGAACATAGGGGGAACACCAAAGTCACCCTAAGTAAATGAATAAGTAAACAAGGGGTGTGTCACACTATGTATGGCCTTGCAATACATTAAAAAAGGATCTTAAGGCAAAAGAAGAATTATGCAAACTCATATATTTCACCATGCCAAAATATAATCTTCAAAAAATCCTTTAAAAGAAACCAAAATATAGTCTATAGCCAAACCTGGCTAAATCATCTTGTAGATGATCATCACTTCAGTTACATCACAAAATTGAAAAAAAAACCCTGGTGGGTATCCATTGTTAGTTACATTAATTAGTTGTGGCTTGAATACCATAGCCTAGGGTCAGTTTCCGCATTGAGAAAACAAATAAATTTTATTTTTCAAAAAGTGAATTTGGTTTTAAAATTTGAAATTATATAATGTTCCATCATCTACTATAATATTGTGATATGAGTAGTGAAATTATTCAGAGTGTAGCCTATGATAATTATGATGATTTTCAACATGTCAACTTCATATTTTCACAAAATTTCATTTCACTATTTTGAGAATTATATAATGACGGAACTGACCTTAGGGTAAGGTAGTGTTATCCGTAAAGTAAGGAAACACACCATCAGAACCCTGAGTTTGGTCATAAACAGGATGAGATTCAAAAAAAACCTCCAAGAAAATGTACATTAGCATTAAACAGGGGGGGTAGAGACTCAGAAAACCATCAAGTTTTGTGGTAAATTGAGTTTCATCCTGTCTTTCCTTTTTCCTGAGGGCCTCCACTGCTGCTACATATATTTTGACGGGTCGTGCTCAAACCTTGTGCATTAAATGCTGAGTTTCAGCATTTCACCCTGAGGAGGTTTAATAAAATTTCCTCTCTTTGCGGATACCACTGAAAGAAGGGTTTGGGGGTGAAAGGAGGCCCAAAGGCAGGGTGACTTTACGGATAATTCTACTCTGTCCAATGTGATTTTTGAACCTTTTTTTTTCCTGGTGATGGGCTTCTTTGATATACACACTAATTTTATTTGTGATGTATTTGATAACCCAATATGAATTTATGGTACATTATGATTTTCATTTAAGCACACTTCTTTTCTTCCAAAATTTGGAAATGGTTCAAAATAACTCCTTGCAATTAGTGGACCTATGACAAATTATAGCTCTTTTTAAAAAAGAGGTGCTTAGGTGGTCGCATAGAGTAGAGCTGGGTTCAGATTCTGAACAGGGTTTTATTTTTGGGGGCGAAATTTCAACCTGAAAAATATGATTTCAACCTCTTCAAAGGATTTTTCGTGGACAAAAAAGAGCCCAGAAGTGCCCGATTTCAAAGAAAAAGAAACTTCAAATAGCCAGATTTTTATGATAAGTTTCAGTAGGTAGCCAAGAATATAGAAGGATTGTGGTATTTTCCTACTTTCATATCAAGTATTTAGGCAAATCTGGCTAAATCATCTTATGGATGATCACCACTTCAGCAACATCAAAAAATTGGGACCAAAAAAAATAGAATGGTTCAAAATAGGTTATTGAGTTCAATTTTGAGCCAGAAATTACAAGGATTTAATGTCTTGGTCATGTAGGCTGTAGAGGCAATCGCCTGAAAATTCACCAACCATATGAAGCTTGAAGTAAAAAACTGGCAATAGTTTGAAGCTAAAACTTGGAATCATCACCCCATTTCTTCAAATTTATAATTATCAAAGCTTACAAAGGAAAATCTCATAATTTTAGTGTATTTTGTACTTTAAGAAGTTCTTTGAACAAACACATGGTCACATGAGAGTGGAGGAGAAGGAAGTTGTACATGAAGAGATGTGGTGGGAGAGGGCAATCAAACTTATTACTTCCATATCCTTGACAACTAAGGGTGAAAAAACCTACACCAAACATGTGATTTGGTTTGGTGATCCATTTTCAATAGTTGCTTATGGGATTGACTTAATCAACTTCTAAATTGTATTTTGGCTACGATCCAAACATAAAAGGTCACAAAAATTGAATAAAATAATAAAATAAAATCTTCAACTTAATCAACTTTTGAATTGTACTTGGCTACAAACCCAACATAAATGTCACAAAAATTGAAAAAATAAAAATAAAAATCTTCAAATTACATTATGCTTGTCGCAAGCTAGCACTTGCTCAAGTAGATAAGATGCAAATTTTAGCCCCCAAAAAAATGTTGATGAAAAGTAGTTTCAAACTCTTTAATAATACCAATTGAATACATGAATAAAATATATTTTGATGATCTTTATGTTTTGGAATTCACATTCACAAATATGCAAACCCATTTTGGGCCACTTCTAGTCCATTTTAATTTCATTTTGAAATGTGTAAAATTTACAATTATTATTATGTATAAATTTAAAAAATATGCACTGTGCTTTTGAGTAAATTATGAAAATATCTTCATCATTTTAGTAAATACTAAAGCTCATGTGGGATGCCAAAACATGCAAAGGGAGCTTTCACTAACGAAATCATATTACTAACCTTAATTATGACAAGGAGAAATAAATATAACATCTTTAATAAGGATTTTAATATTTATCTTTTATAACTTCTTCTTTTTTGTCTTAACCAAATTATTCATCAGGATGAAAGACTGTAATGATATGCATTTTTATATTAATGATTTTATTATTTGTACCTTGTAATTATTATTATTATTATTATTATTATTGTTTAAACTTAATCACAAATCAAAAAATATATTTTATAATTTTGCAACTAAGGAAAAAAACTTTGGATTAATCCAAAGGTTATATAATGTCAATTTGAAAATTCTATAAAATGAGTATTCATGTTAGTCTAACAAAAGTATTGACAACAACACTCAAATGAAATGACATCAAGCAAAATGTATCCAATTATTTTCATAATTACATACAATGCAAAATCACGTAGATGTTACACATGTGTATTCTTCATGATCAAACTTTGCTTCGTTTTCTTTCATTAACAACAACTTAAGAAGATACATTAATATCTTTTTAGCAAAGTGCCCTAGTGTCACACCTCTCTTAGTCTAACCCATGGAGTTGTTGAAATAACACACATTCAAATACACATAAACAAACAATAAAAATCACAACTTTGAGGAACATGCCACATGACATTTTAAATCATGAAAGAAAAATACAAATATGTGCATTGCAACTAAAATATGTCAAATAAGAGGAGAAATTTTGTTTCATTTTGTTTCATGAATTCAATTCAAACATGTGTGGAAAAAAAAATTGAATAATAATTATACTACAAAAGTGTGACATGCAATTATGGATGGAATTGTTAATTGTTAACTCTCTTGGCTTCTTCTAGGCTTCTTCTATACAAAGACAATTTTTTAAGCATGTCAAATTGCAAAATTCATTGGCACTAAATTCTTTTAAAGCATTCCCCAATTTGATGTTTTAGTAAAAAAAATGATTTTACAACCAATCATCAAACTCAATCCTATTGGGGGGACATTTTTCTTTGAATTTTCAAAATAGAAAAATAGAAAAAAAAGGTCCCAATATTGGTTGTTAGTCTAAAATTAAAATTTAATTATTTTATGATAGGATTACGTTTATTATGAAAATCAAAAGCATAATTAATATAAGGTATGTGTTAATCCCAAATAAAATCCCATATATTAAATATTATTTATTAGTAGGTTAATAAGTGAACTAGTATTAGTAAGTTTAATTAGTAGGTTAGTAAGTGAATTGATATAAATAAATGAACTAATAAAAAACTGTGAAGGAATGTGAAATGAAAGATTCTTCTATAGCATTGACAATTGAATCATTTAAAAATATATATACCAAATAGATAAATAATTTTCTTTGTCTCCTTCCAATCACCTAATTGGAAGATATGTTAAATACACATGATATTTGAAAAAGTAATGATATTATCACATGATCTTACCATATTTGGTTTCATCCTCATCATTTTTCACAATTTCAAGTATTAAAAATAAAATTTTAATTAAATATCCAGGGTAACAAAATTTGATGCAAAAGAAAAAAAAAACATTATTAAACTCAAAATGAATTATATATTTTCTTATTAAAAATTTAAGTAATAATTTAAGGTGAAAATAAATTCTTTCATTTACACCCCCCCCCCCCCCCCCATTTTTAAAATTATTTTTCTTTTCACTTTTTTTTTTTCTAATTTTTTCAAATTTTTTTTTCTCCCATTTTGGATAAAATTTACT
>Ga0116231_10002853_pt1 | contig 36031 bp, 20 predicted proteins | sample S1TSphgellanicum_2_FD_89695 | JGI IMG/M metagenome (GOLD analysis project Ga0116231, IMG submission 89695) | Host-associated microbial communities from peat moss isolated from Minnesota, USA - S1T2_Fd - Sphagnum magellanicum MG | ecosystem: Host-associated > Plants > Peat moss > Unclassified...
GCCATATTGGAGCATGTACATGATTATAATTTATTACAATCACATAATAGATTTTACAATTTTCAACTATTTGTAAAGTTAACATAATTACAATTTTATATTTTCAAATTATACTAAAACTTTTATAATATTGATGTTGATATCAAAAAATATATTTATATAAGTTTTCGTCTATGAATTTTTGTCAATCAAAAGAGAATTTATAATAATTTGTTATATTTAACTATTGATAGAATTTTTGTACTTATTGTAAATTAAAAATATTTTTTGTGATTTAGAGTTTTTTTTTACTTGTGGTTCATAAGACTTTAAGGTTAATATAGAATTGTCAATTCAAGTTAAATTTTTGAATTAAAATTTACCTTTTAAGTTTAAATTTGGGTTATAATAAAAAATGAACAATATAATTATTTTTCAATGACAATGTCATCTATCAAGTCTTATGATATTAGGTTTTGAGATAATTTAATATAATTTAATGTTAGAATTATGTATATAAAAACTTGCCTTTAATTCTAAGCATTCCATTGATCACAAAAATATGAAATGGCTTTGATCTTTAAAATTTGACAAAACAAAAAATGTATAAATAATTACAAAAAGATTAGTAATTCAAAACCCCAGAAACCCATCGATTCACAATTGACCAAAAACATTCTCATTATTTAGGGCAAGATCCAAAATTCCAAAATCCAAAATCCATATATCTTCATTACTAGGTCCCATTTTGATCAACATCACTCTTAAATATGATGGTGACCAAATTTTTTTAAACTTCCAAAACCTGGAAACAACTGTCAAAAAATACTTGGAGTTGATGTAAATGGCTAAAGCTTGGTATAAGATCCACTTGCATAAAACAACATTTCCACTGAATGCAAGAAGATAAGTTGTTCCACATCCTCAACCAAAACTACAGTGACTACAAACTTCACTATGCATTGATAATCTCGGCTATATTCTCTACAAGTTTGAAATGGGTCAAAATTTACCTCATTGCCTAAAATTTCAAGAAGAGCAGATTCTTTGGTGTAGGCAACTCCTCAACCACCTCCCAATCCTCGCTATGTTCTTGGTGGGTCATCCCTAAGATGGTAGAGGCTAATGGTGGCTCCCTATTCATGTCTCTTCCACTAACAACATGATTATGCATTGGAAGTTTAGTTCTTTGTACCTCCTTTAGCATTGTGTCCTTGAGACCTTTATCATTAGCACTCTCCTCCACACACATCGTGGTGTCTATAGAAACATCTGCCTTTTCAAACGACTCCCTCTATGTCTGGTTGCTGTTCTCATCCTTCAATTGAGAGCCAACCTAAAAGCTTAAATCTCTAACCACCAGCACTTTCAATGGCTATGCCTTTGAATTGGCATCAATTTTACTTTTTTCTTTTTTTCTTTTTCCATTACAAAAAGATTAAATGCATGTGTATTAGAAAATTGAAAATTCTTTGTTTGAATTTTTTTTTCCAAATAAAAGATTTGGTCATTTGCCCTTTTTCCATCTATACATAGATGTAATCTATAATGCAAAAGTATTTTTCACTTTCTTTCCACATAAAGGATTTTATGTGGCCTTTTTACTTGTTTAAATGCAATTTGCGATGAAGAAAATATTCCATTTTTTGGCCAACTAAAAGGGTAGCATGAAGAGCTTCTAATGTTGTTCTAGTCAACATACTCTCTTTCATGTGAAAGAGCACCTGGACTTGTCGGAGACTTGAGGGAATTTGTTGGGCAACCTGAATAAAATTTCCCAATCTGCCCAAAATTTTCAACCACCTTGGAAACATTTCCTCAGGTTTTCTACAAATTGACTTAAATTTTTTAGTTAGCTTACAAAACTTCTGAACATTTTTCCTTGTTGCCTGAGATTTTGGGCAGTAATGAAACCTATTTTTAACCTCAATAATTTGCCCAAAATTATCAACTGGAATTCTTTTAATTCCCAAACTGCGTTATTATTATTATTATTTTATGGATCATCAGGATTTTTCCAGAGTGCCCAACAGTTTTGGGAGTAGAATTGAAAATTTGTAACGTTTCTAATATGCCCAACATTATTGGGTAGATAAATTCCAAAACTGCCCAAAATGTTTTGAGCATCATGGAAATTTTTTATCAGAATTTTTTTCAATCATCAGGATTTTTCCAGAGTGCCCAAAGGTTTGGGCAAAAGTGAAATTTCTTTCAATCTATATAATCTGCCCGAAATCATCAGGCTGCATAAAATTCCAATAATGGCCAAAACAAATTTGAGCATCTAAGACAAAAAATTTCAAGAAATTTTTGCAAAATATCAATTGTTTTTGGCAAAATGGGGAAAAAAGTAAATTGTAAGTTTCCCTAAGCTGCCCAAACATTTTGCACGGTTCGGACATCCCCTCAATGTAAATGGTTCAACATAGAGCTAAATTAAGCCCATCATACTATGTTATCCATCCCATTGTGCAAATAACACGAGGGTTGATTTACTCCAAGGTTATTTTAACCCCCAAATCAAGAGGAAGTTAAATGGAATAAAAATATTTGTTGTAACCCTTTGTTTGAATATACTTTAAAGGTTTTTGTTTTCATAAACTAGGATTTAAATGTAAGAAATAATTCAATCTTTGCTCCTACAATAGATAACTTGCTATAGTAACACATTTTACATGGATGAATAAGGCACTCTAGGAGTGGAGAGTACAAGATTTCATTTAAGTTTTTCCTATATTTCTGACTTTGCTCTCACAACATCATAAGATTGCACGTGTCTTTTTATGTTTTCATAGAATCAATGCAAATTTTTTAACATATCATCATCTACTTAAACTCCTCTCTCTATTATTCATGTTAAGCTTTCAAAAGGTATAACTACCTAGCAAATTACAAAGTTCCTCTTTATGCTTAACTTAAAACTCAAAGTGCAAATATCTATTTTGCATTGCATTCTATTCAACACAAAAACATAGAAGTCCAAATGCTTCCTATCATGGAAATTCTTTATTCAACTAGTGAAATAGATCCCCCATTTATTCATTCGCACACCAACTCCATGCAACATCATCAAACAATTCATCCTTATAAGCTTCCATAATTCCAAGTGCAAAACCAATAGCCATTGGCAAACCTCACACACCAAAAATTAAAGACCCAATAGCATTATATGTGTTGCAATCAAGAGACTCAAACCTATAGGTTTTTCCCAAATATAGGTAGTCTAATGCCAAACCATCCAAGCATAGAAAAAGGGCCCTTGATTTGAATAATTGGTGTTTCATAAGCATGCATGTTCATTTCCCTAGCTCTAGAGCATAGGAGTGTATTTTCAAAGCATGGTTGCACATTAATAGTAAGGTTAATTGCCATTGTCCCCAAAAATTCAATCTATTGCTATGTAGAATATTTGGTGTAGTAATGAATTCATTGGAAGGAATTATGGTTGGTCAATTGATCAAAGTCAACAATTCCACAAGAAAGATATGAGGGTAGAGGATATTTGGGACCTAGGGTGTTCAAGGACTATCTAGCATGGTCAAAAGTGCAAGAAAAGTTCTAGTTTGAAAATGTGAAAATTGCTAGTTATGAATAAATAATGCCAAGTGGAAATAATGGATCATAGTTGAAAATTTTCAAACATATAAAGAAGGTGAATGGATTGGGGCCTTTGGTAATGATGAGTTCATGCCTAGGTTTGTATGGAAGGTTGATTTGAATCATGTTTTAAAGTTCTATCATGAGTACAATAGGATCAAATTTGATGTGCACATTAGGATATCCTTAGTAACTTTGCATGTAAAAACATTCTTTTGATTAGAATGAAACCAAGATGAAGGGGAATGTGAATATTCATGTTAGGTGTTTAATTAACTTCCAAAGAAAATATAAGAATAAGTTAAGCAAGTATGGATAGCATTAAGAAGGGTTATGCTATGGATCATATGGATAAATAGGAATCATAATCTCTTAAGGTACCAACATGAATGAGTATCTAATTTGGACAAGCATTTTAAAGTATGGTTAAACTAAAATAACAAGCTATGTTCAAGTGTGTTTGTAGGCCTCCTATTGTTCAACAATATATTTTTGGAATTTTTTTAAAGGTAATGGGGAGCCCACTTTGGACTTTGTGCAAAGGATCGGTTGTGCATTAAATGGCATTATCACATATTAGTAGATATAAAATTCTTATTTTATATTATGGCCAAAATATAGATCAAATCATATCATGAAACTAATACAAATAAATTTTGTTCAATCAGATCTACTCATATCTAAATTCAAAACTTCAATCTAATCATGCAAAATATGGGAAAAACATCAAAACAACAAAACTAGCTATGGAGTTGAAGCTTTTCCAAAAAACAACATGCTCTTATTCTATATTCTCAAAAATTCAATGTTGTACAATGATCCATTATCTTGCCAAAAATGATCACTTAAAATAATCCTATGATCAATTCAAATTCAAATGGTGATGAAAACTATGTAAATTAACTAATAAATCCTATGAAAATAACTAGGTAAATAAGTATTTACTAACTAACTATTTACAACAAGTAATTACTCCCTTAACATTACCCCACTCATACTCTGAATTACGTCCTGGAATTCTGGATCAAAGTATGTTAAAAAAATTAAATTAGTCTATTGGTTTTTATCATGTGGGTAAAAAATCTAATGTTGATTTTGTTGTACTACAATATGATTTATTTGTATTATAGTTTAATCTATTTGTGCCTGCTGTATTATAGTCTATGTTATCTGATCAATTTAATCAATTTATGGTATAGACTATTTTTCCAATTAAATCAAAGTTTGATTCTCTATTGTGTTTAGAATCTATTGTTGTATTTCTTGTACCTTTATTTGCAGTTGTGCACTTGTTTGCTAATTTGTTGTTGTCTATTCTTGTGATTGTAACTCTAATGTGACTTATATCTGCTACTGTAATTGCAAATATGATGTTGCTTGAATTTGCTGTTATATGACTGTAAAAGTGATGTGATCTGAATCTGCTTTAATTGTTGAAGTTCTGATGTTGGATCAATATGATCCTCATGTACTTCCTCAATTTTGTGTTCCTTAGTTTGCATCTATTCTCCTATTTCTGTAGTTGCAAATACATATTCTTGGGAACTAAATTCATGTGGAATAGATTTTAATGGTTTTAAACTATGTTTTGATACATTTTTCATACCTCCAACTTCCTTTTGGGAACTATCCCTTCCTCTTTTGAGGTCTATTGGTTCCTCCTTTATTGTTCTTGTCTTTGATGGTCCTACACCATTAGTTTGTCCTCTCTCTTCTTCCTCATCTGAGGTTTTTGATTTTGGAATCAGGATTAGAGGTTCATATTGGAAGAATGGTATGACCTTTTCCATTTGGGATATCTTATGCATGTAGAGCTTCTCATTTCTTTCATACATTCTATAGACTTTTCCTATATCCTTTTGGACTATATCCTAGACTGCATCCCACCAAAGATTTGCATCCTTCTCTTCCATAGTTAATGCCTTGAGTTTTACTTTAAGCAGACTATGTTGTTTTTAGAGTTCATTGTTTTCTCTAAAGACATTGTCATAATTGAAGGGTTTGATTCCCTTGGCCTGTTTTAGAACTTGTTGTAACCTTTCATTAACAACCTTATGCTTCTACAAGTTTTGTCCATCTTTGCTTTTTTTGCTCAGATTGCCTCTGTAATTCATTTTTGGATTAGCATACATTACCAATCTCTTTTTTCTCCTCTAGCTCCTTCTGTTGCTTCAAGAGAATTTGTTCCATATTCTTATGATCTATATGAAGTTTATTATGTTCAATATTTCATCAAAAAATGGTAAAAAATAAGGATTTTTTTTGGTTGCCTTATTCATCTTCTCGAAATCTACATAGATTCTTAGTTTTCCATTCTTCTTAAGTACTACCACTATAGGTGATAACCATGTAGCCTCCTCTACTGGTTGATAGTTTAATTCTGCAATCACAAATCATAGTAGTATTCCAAGTCTTTCCATTCCCGAGACTCCCTACTATGCAGGGATATGTTGTGGCTGCATGATCTTTAAACCCATGAAAGAGTAGTTGAGATAATGAAAATTGATTGTGGTTGGAAAAGTGGCCAATTGTTCAAGATATTCTCTACAAGACACAGGTCAAGTTTGAGGTGAGAAGTTTCTCTCATACATGTGGATTTGTAGTTTCAAGTCCAATCCAGTTTGAATTGGCCATATCTTACAACCACCATTGTTAAACCACCATAGCTGCAAGCTATTGTTAAACTGAACTATGGTTCTAAAATAGAAGGACCATTTCCATCAACAAGCACCGCAAATGTGATCCGTGATGAATCATTTTTCCTTCTTTTCTATGATACTGGTAGCTATACATGGTGCCCTCTTAGATTTTGTTTATGGAGTGAGATGGAGTCAATGTGCAATTATGTGCAGTCATATGCACTTTTGTTGTGATATAGATGAGTTCATGTGGTTTCTTTGGCATAGCTGATTATTGCAAACGTCCTAGTCGCTTGACCCTGGGGGAGGTTCACTCTGTGAAAATCCAGATTCTCTTCAATCATCTCATCTTCATCTGATTCTCAGTTGCAAATATGAGACTCATGTGTTGTATTCGATAGAGCTTGCAATTGAATTTACCCATAGTCTCCAAACCAAAATTTCCCATTTGCCTGCAACATTGTTGCAAATATCAAAACAGCAGCAAAGAATATATGAAAGAATACATGTTTTTTTCATAAATATGAAGAAGCTATAGCAAAATTGTGAATGACAGAGACCATCAAAGCCGTTTTCACACAAACTCGATACTTGTTGCATTCACTGTACAGTAGCAAAAATAATGGGATACAGAATGAGCACTGACAATGTGGTAATGTGTTACAACATGCTAAATCTGCTCACTGTTGGAGAGTTAATGCATCTCAGCAACAAGCAGATACAGAGAATAAAAGTTGCTTTGAACCATGTCACATAGTATCATGACAACTCTGATTTACACTCTGTTTGAGAGCATCTAAGCATCCAGCCAATATGGAGGATGGGAACTCTGAACCGTGTCATTTTTTATATGATGTTTCTGGTTTACACTCTGTTTGAGAACTGATGCATTAAACAGATGCAAATTACTTCGGTAGATAGAGCTCAGTCCAGAGCATCAAGCCCACAACTCTGGATTGTACACCACATTCCCAAGGCTCTCTACTTCACCCTGGGCAATGCGGTGTGTTAAGGACAAGTTCATCTCACATTCATTGTCAGTTGAGGACATGAGTTTTCTGAAGTTAGTCAGTCAGTCAGTCCTGAGCTGTTGAGTGCTGCTATGTTGCTGTGACAATTGTGAGTCGGGGGCCTAACCCTGGGCTCAAATGGCTTCTCCCCAGTGGTCTAGTGAGAACAGTTGAATTCATCCAGATTGGCTTTCCACCATCGCCTGTCTTGCACTTGCCACACCTTCAGGTCATCAGGTCATGTACTACTGACAATGTTTATTTATGCAGATCTCCTATTTAAGCTCCAACTGTTATCAAGCAGCAATGATATGTGTAAGCAACCCATATCATCATACTATGGACACTGAAATTTTCAAGCATCATGGTGGAAATCATTTGAGTTCCTTTTGTGATCTCTAATCATTAGGTTACAACAGCCTTTCCAGCAACAACAGTGTCAAATCAGGTTGAGATACAAATACAGTATGGGTTTACATATGTAGACTGAGGCAGAGACAGGTTTCCAAGGGACACTGTAAACCTTCCCATTGCAGACCAAATATAAGTGAAGTATCTCAGGAGTCCTTGAACATGTTTTGGCTCATGAAATCATGGAGGACAAAGATTCTATAACAGCTATGCAAAAGTACATACAATTCTCAAGCTGGGTGGCAATCTATGAACTTTGTGATCATCACAACATGCTGGGTGGCAAGCCATGCTAACCCTAGGCCTTTGATTAACTTACCACATCCAGGACATTTCAAGCATCAGATAGGACTGTAAAAGCAAGCTGCCTTGATGCAACAATTATTCAAAGTTCTACAGGATCATTTTGCTTCAGCAAACACAGTCAATATTTCAACAGAGACAAGCCTCCAGTCTGCAGGGCAGATAAGAGATCTTTGATGAACTTGCAATCAGTTCATATTCATAGATTTTGCAGAAGGAAGCATACTTGTAAGCTTTGAGGTCTTGATGGAAGCCCTGGCATGGTCTTCTTCCTCAAGAAGGCTATCTTCCCTTTGTTTCTAAGATCCTGTTACAAGGTGCTTTCATTTGCTTGAAATGAGGAGACTAAATGACTACTGTTTCTGCTTAAGAAATCACAACAGCAATAAAGATCCAAATCTAAACACAACTCTCGATTGCCTTCACCTCCTTGGTTTGTGAGCTTTTTATAGAGAAAACAATAAGCCCAAGTCTGATAATTAGTCACAGTTAAGATTGCCATTGCTTCCTCTATACTTGTAGCATGGCGCAGTGGCAAAGGTTAGTCATCTTGCAGTGAAATGTTTGGACAAGAATACATTGGGGATCCACAGAATTGTAGAAGGATGGAAATAAATTGTTGTAAACTTGTGGCATGGCAGAGAGCAAAATATATGTCCTCTCAAGAAATGCATGAAGGCTGGACCAAAATAGATCCAGAATGGTCATCTTCACCATGCTTGCTTTCACTAGAATAGCTTTGTGTGCAAACTACAGATTGCTAAAATGTAGCCAATGTAGCCTTGACACTCTTTTGTGGGGCACTTTATAACCTTACCATTTGAAGTTGATGGTATGGAAAGTTGTGGGACCAATCAAGACCAAAATTTCTTTGGCAAAATAAAGTGATTGAATTAGTGAAACAGGAGCCATTACAAGTTGGGGGGTTGCTCATTTTGCCTAGCATGGATGTGACCTCTATATTATATATAGCCATCTAGAATTAGGTGTCAATGACATAGAATGGGGAGATCCCAATAGAAAATCATTACACAATTTTAGATGCAAGTGAGAACTTGTCATGATTTTGTTTCAAGTAATGCCAAGCTTCTAACATTGATGGGGTATGTGTAAGATGAATTGCCATCCCAAAATGCTCCAAAGAGTATTTTGTCAACATGTTCAGTTACGTGAACAAAATCCCAGTAAAGATATGTGGATGGGTGTTTGCACAATGCTTGCTTGATCCCAGGAAAATTAGCTGGTACTTTTGTCCCACATTGGAATTGAGCATGAAGGAAGCCTGCTCCACAACATCCGCCAGTCACATTCTTCAGCCCTGAACCAGTCAACACAAAGTGGATATGAAGCAATGCCCATTGCACAACAACTACAATCAGAGAGCCTTCTTGTTTACTGGACTATGTTGTAGAAGTCATTGGAAGAAGATGATGCATCAAAACTGCTTTAATGAAACTCAATTCTTATGAACTTCTAGAACATGATTTCACTTGGATTGAAAAGCAAGTCAACATATATACATATAAAAACAACATCCCATGTGGTGGTGTGAGATAAAGATCATGAATACATACCAAAAGATGTGGGGTTTTTAACCAGATCAGATATAAGATCATAGCTGTGTGTTAATACAAGGTGGAAGTCAGGGACTGCAGTATGGAACCCATCCACCACTAACTTCAGGCCTTCATTGTAACCAAGGGCAAGCTCATTACCCGGGATGACACACGAGCCATTGTTTGCACTCCTGACAGATGGTGAGCACCCAGTGAGTCCTACTCCAAACAAAACCACCTTCCTTGCACCTGATGCATATAACGTCTGCCATGCATTTACAACCCACATCAGTAGTAAAACCTACTAGACAGTGTAAAGAACCTCCAGAGCAATTATTGTCCCTTGTTTAAACTTAGCTTCTACAGCAGATAAGCAAAAGGGACTTTGAAAATCATGCAATGTAATGTTTACTTCACTGGGTTAATCAACCACATAATATTAGCATAAGCTACAAACTGACAATTGGATATTTTTTGTCTATTGGCATATGCTACATGGTGATCATTGGAAAATGTTGAAGCTTACTTCAAGCGCAGTTGTGTAACCATCAATTATACTGCTGATGTATTGGGTTGCATTATACTGTTTTTGTTCTGCAGGACTAGCAGTGGCAAGGAGGATAAGAAATGCTGTGAGGTCATTAGAGCCACTAGCTATAAGAAACAAGGCCTTGGAAATTAGGTTCTTGGCTCCAACCACTCCCAGCTCCTTCACCAGCACTGCTGTCGCATTCTGATATTGCTTCAATTGGACACCCAAAGGAATTGCCTGTGGCCCAGTTATTCCAAAGGACTCCCACTGAGTCAGAAATTTGCCAACCCTACTAGTCTTGGCTGCCAAAGCTCATATTGAGAACATGACCCTAGACAATTTTTCCAAAGAATGCATTTGCACTTCACCATAATTCACACTAGATTTCCTGCTCTCCTCATTGGAAGGAAACTCTCACTTGTTGGCAAGGTGTTTATCTAATGCAACATGGAATGAAGGAAATTTCTGCCAGATGGATATGGTCTTGTACTTGGTGACAATCACAAACAAAACGAAACTAGAAATTCCTGTTCATGAATGTGAAGATATGGTGATGGGATGCAGTTTGCAAGAAGAAAATCTTACCAAGCCAGCGTTTGTGGTATTAAGGACCCCACTTCCTCCAGAAGCGAAGTTTATCCCCTTGTTGAATGTTGCGTTGGGTTGCAAGTATGGAGGAGCGAAGGGCAACGCTAACGCTTGAGCTGCAATGCAATAATTTCCGCAAATTATACTTTGAGTATAAAAACTTAGGTTTTCTTGCCCACTTGAACTGTCAAAAACATTCTGTAACAACTTGAAATTGCCAATGCCGTTCAGAATTGGTATTGAATTTTCTGCAATATCTCAGCTAGATTGTACCAGCGGAAGACGAGAAGCCATAAAAAATCTCTAGCGAGAGAAGAAATTTGACCTCAACCATCTCACATCTTCAGATCAGATGCGACAGAATTGTTTCAAAAGAGAGTCAGCAATCACACACCGAAAAAATCGCCGAGATTGCGGCCATTGCTGAAGCGACCAGTGGGCCTGTGGAAGAAGGTTTCGCCGTAAGGTGGGAAATTGGCGTGATACTCGGCATTGGGTACATAGTTGTTCTCACCCACATCCAGAACAGAGTCCCCGAACACGAAGTACGCAGGCACAGACTTGACCGCGTCCACCACCGTTAGGAAGGAGGCTACAACCATCCACGCTCCAATCACAACGCTTAAAGCAAACAACACCTTCATCCTGAACACGCCCATCAGAGTTGCTTCCAACAGCTTCGAGTAATTATGCCGTCCAGTAGCTCTGATATTCAATCCTTCAACCCCAGCAGCTCACATGAGAATTCCATCTCGCTGAGAAGCTTCCCCAAAACAGAACATCAAGCTTAAGTCAAGCTTGAAAGTCTCTAGTAATTAAATGACTGTAATGATTGTTATCATCTTCAAGCAGTTTTTGGAAAGCGAATTTATACGAAAGGTTTTTTTGGTCTTCATGGGTAGAATTTTCGTCACTTGGCGACAAAAGAAAAATAATCCAATGCGACTCATACAAACAGCGACGGGTGTGTCACACTGCAGCATTGCCATTTACATTAAAAAGTATCTTAAGTCAAAAGAAGAATTATGGAAACTCAAATCTTTCACCATGCAAAAATATATTAATCTTCAAAAACATCCTCTAAAACAAACCAAAATCCTTCTGGATATTATGACTTTATAACTAATCTCAAGCTTCAACACAAGTCAAAATATCATCTTTCCAAAATCTCATATTAAATAGACCTATTAATTACCTAGGGGCCAAAATCCCTCCAGCCATTATACTCTATAATGAATCTAAACAGAATAATATCCTTGCCTTGGTAGGGAAGGTCAACAAAACTTTACAAAAGTGAACCAAAAGTCATCATCAGTTGATCCTCACTACACCACCTCATCAAATTGAAAACTAAAATTAGTAGACACCAAGCTAACAGTTGTCAAATTTGTTGCCTCTGTCTTACAGAGGCATTGTGGGAATAGCTGTTTGGAGAATCAAACGTAGGCTGAATGGACAAGGTTGCAAGTTTAGCGGGAATAGCTGTTGCAGAATCAAACGTAGGCTGAATGTACAAGGTTGCAAGTTTAGCGGGTATAGCTGTTGGAGAACCAAACGTAGGCTGAATGGACAAGGTTGCAAGTTTAGGTGTAATTTTTTTTCAAAAGTTGGGTGAGGGGAGCAAATGGGGTTTAAATATTTCAATTTTTTTCCATCTCTCAAGGGTTTTCTTTTTTTAAAGATGTGGGGTTTTAGCGCATCAAGGAGTTTTATCAAGTGGTATTGGGAGGGGTGATTTTTTTTGGAGGAGTTTTTTTTTGAAGGAATTATTTCTTGGGTGGGCTGGGATGGGAAACCCCTTTTCTCTCTCTCTCTTTTTTTTTCCTTTTCTCTCTCTCTCTCTCTCTTTTCCTTTTCTCTCTATATGGTGGCTTACCAAGGATATTTTCTCAAGGAAATATCATTAAAAAATCAATGTCATTTTTTGAAGGCACCACACATAGCAAAATTTCATCACAAAAAATTAATTTCAAAATTTTTACGAACAATATTTGCATAAAAGTATGTTTGTGAGGGTTGAAATTTTCAACGTTGAATCAAAGTTCAAAATGAGATTTGAAAAAAGTGACATGCATATTGTCATTTATAATTGAATTGACAATCATTGTGTCTTCAATCATGGTTTTTGAATTTAAATTAGTTTTCAGATTTTTTAATTCCATTTGATAATTCAAAAGTTCTTTTCAAAGTTGGAGTTCTACTATTATTTTTGTCATCATTGTTAATGTAAAGGGAGGAAGGGATATCAAAGGTGAAAGACATATGTTGATTAGGAGAAGGTGAATTTGACTAGGATAATCTTGTTACAACAATTTTAAAATAGCATATGGACAACTTCTTTGAGCATACAATGAAGGCCAATGTGTTATGGTCTTGATCAAGAATGTGGCAACAACATTCAAAGGAGATTGACATTTGAAAACACAATAATACATAAGTTTCCCAAAGGTTGTTGATGAAGCTATTCAAAATGGCCTTTTCAAGTTGCACAAAAAATTATCAATTGATTGAACCACATGAAGAAAGGTAAATTCTTTTTTTATCGTTTTTTTCAAAAACATTTTGAATTTTTTTTCAAAATTAGGCCTTTTTTTTTTTATGATGCCAAATGTCCATCTATAAACTAGTTATAGTAATAAAAAAATGAGAAATGTTAAGATAATTAAATAATTTAATTATATAATTATTAACCAGGTGGCCACTTGATTAGGCCCTTCCCAAGGGGAAAAAAATTTCCTTTTTTTCATTTTTGTTTTACAATTGGATGACCATCTGATTGTGTCCCTCCCAAAGGAAAAGATTTTTTTTTAAAATAATTTTTTTACAATTGAATGGCCATTGATAATGTCCCTCCTTAAAGATTTTTTTTTCTTTTATAATTAGGTGGCCGCCTAATTGTCGCCTTCCTAAGGGAAATTTTTTTTTTAACTTCAAATTTTTATTAAATATTTTTTACAATCGGATGGTCACCCAATTATGTCCTTCCTAAGGGAAAAAAAAATCTATTTTCTTTTTTTCTATGTGAAAATTGTCATGAAATAGATGTCATTATCTACTCAATGAATGATGTTCATTGTATTATTTATTGTTCAAAATCAAAGGTTCATAAATCAAGTTTTCTTCGTGGTTCCATTACAACCAATGATGGACCTATATTATCGACCATTGAAGGGAAATGGCTTGAAACAATTGTGCATATGACAAAGTTTGAATTCCTAAATTTGGCTCATCCAAAACAAGTTTAACTCCTCATTTCAATTTGTGTTCGTGGTAAATTTTGATTCTCACCCACATTTGCCTTAATTAGTTTCTAAAAAGACATATAATAATTTATTCCACAAAATAAAGCAATTTGCATGTTGAGGGTTTGATTATTCCTTTGACAATTAATTCTAATGACGATGTATAGTGTGATGTGAAACACAAGCTTAATTTTGATGAGTTGAAATAAGTGTTTAAACAAAAACCCTTTTATACATTAAGGTTGTTGATAGTTTTTATGTAACCTTTCTATAATTACCTTTAGTATACAAATATTGGACATATATGTGAAAACTTCCTACACCATATTTTTTGTGATTTTCTTTTTTTGGATGTTTGAAACAATTTTTTAATGCAATTCGTTTTTGCATATAAATAGTTTTCCAATGTAATTTTTCAACACTAGTACAAAATGTGGGCATAATTCACTAGCATAAATCACTATGGGGCCTTCATAATGAAATAACTTTAACTAACCTTCAATCCACCATAGGTGAATTGGGTCACTATATAATAAACCTAAGGTGGAATGGTTTTAAATAACCAAAAATAGCCTATAATAGCTGAAAGTAACATAAGGTGGATTGGTTTAAAATAACCAAAAATAACTTATCTGGAATAGCCTAAATAGTTGAAAACAACTTAAGGCGGAATGGTTTAAAATAACTAAAAGTAACCTATCTAGAATAGGCCATAATAACAAAAAATAACATAAGGTGGATGGTTTAGAATAACCAAAAATAGCTTAGAAAAAACCTAAAATTGCCAAAAATAACTTAAGGTGGAATAACCTATAATAACCAAAAATCATTTATAATAACTTAAAATTTCCAAAATTAATATAAAGTGAAATAACTTAAAACAACCAAAACTAATAAAAAAATTGTTTAGAATTGTTGAAGGTAACTTATGGTGAGATAATTTACAATAACCAAAAGTAGTTGAAAATAGCCTAAGGTGAAATAATTTTAAAAGCCACAAATCACTTAAAATGGAGTAATATTTCAAAATAACAAAAACAAAACTTATAATACTTAAAAGTAATTTAAGGTGAAATGACTTAAAATTGTCAAAAATAACCTAGGATGAAATAACCAACAATAGCCAAAAGTAGCATAAAATAATTTAAAATTGTTTAAAATAGCCCAGGGTGAAATAGCCTATAATAGCCAAAAAGAACCAATGATAGCCTAGCATAAATGAAAATAACTAAAGATGAAATAACTTATAATAGCCAAAAATATTTTATAATTGTTAAAAGTAGCCTAAGGTGAAACAATCAAAAGTAACCTAGAATTATGAAAATAGCCTAGGGTGAAACAACCTACAATAGCTAAAAACAACTCATAATTGTGAAAATAGCCTTAGATGAAACATGCTACAATAGCCAAAATCAACCTAAAATTATGAAAATAGCCTAAAATGAAATAAGTTACAATAGCTAAAAATAGCCTAGAATTATGAAAGTAGATTAGGTTGAAATAACCTACAATATCCAAAAGTAACTGAACTTAAGTAATATTATTATATTAGCAAAAAGGTGTATTCACGATTAGGGTACTCAAAAAAAATGATTTATTTTAAAAAGATTACAAAGGATTTTTGTTTATTTTTATTTATCTTACATTATTATAGTTATAGTAAATTGTTGTATGTCAATAAATAAAATGATGCCTTGTTAAATTAATAAAAATAATCTAAAATAATTTGGATTTATGTAAATGTCATTTTAAGTCCTATAAACTAACTATATCAAGTGTTTAAGTTGCACATTTTTTTAATGGAATCAAAAGGAATGCATGAAGTCATACAATTGATTTCAATTTTTTTTGTACAACGAAAACATGCCCCCTTCTATGAAAGTATACGTTCATTGGATGAACCTGATGAAAAATCAAATCATACAAAAATTTCAAAGTTTTAAAATTTTGAAAAAAATGGCTACAAAGCAAAGGACTATTTGTTTTTAACCATTTGGCAAAAAATTATGTTCAATGGGTTCAAAATGTTTAGCTTTAAGTGCAAGTCACATGTGAAGGAAATAATCTTACTAAAAAACATGTTTAGTTGTCCATTAAAACTCATTTTGGAATTTTTAATGTTTCTGGTTATTAACAAAAACATCAATATATAATTATGTATGAATGTGAAAATTCATCATCGTCATATGAATTATTGTAAATTGAATTATTTTTTCTTACTTAAAGTTGTTTCAAATAAATGTTATTTCCAAAAAGTAGCCCCACAGAAGTCCTACAATCTTTTTTTCTTTTTTTGGAACCCCAACCTTGAATAACCTCAAAAATATTATCCATTTATTAGAAATGTTTTTTTCAAAAAAATGATTGTTGAAATGTTATTGAATAATGATATTCCAAAAAAAATTGGTCAAATGATTTTACATTTCAAAAGGAAAAATGTAACTTTGTACATTATTGGAAAATCTTTAAAAATAAACTTCAATTATTTCATTTGAACAAAATGTCAACAAAATATGAAATATGAAATTTGATGTTTCTATAATGTTGAAAATAAATATTGAACAAATAGAATGCATTGTAATGTATGTTCACAACAAGTGAACTAGTTTGATGGTAAAGGTGCTTACTTTTATCCATGGGGTTCAAGGATCAAACCTCACCAAATATGTGGTTGTGGTCAACGATGGTATCTTGACTAAATATTCCCCTAGGTTACATAGATTAACTATGTGGCTTATTTATTTGAGTTTTTAATTTAGCTAAATTAGTGACATGTGTCACTACCTCATAAAATGAAAATCATGAAATTATCAACAATATAAATTATTTTATTTTATTATTTACATAAATATGTAAATTATTAATTCAACATTATTGCCTAGTGAAATGGTTTGATGAATATGTTTCACTAAATAATAATGTTTCATTGGTTACTTATTTCACTAATTACCAGTGATTCAATTGTTGTAACAACGAGTCCATGTTTATTAAGGGGTTGACCATGTTGTTATGGTAAATGTGTTCAAATTCATTCAAAATCTAATGAAACACATAGTGAATTAAAACACATATTGGTGTAATGTAAAAATCAAAAGTAATTTTTTTAAATATATAATTCAGTGTAACTAATCTTTTAATGAATCATTGATTCCATGTCCTTTTGAATGTGTATGTGTGAGGAAAGTGATTTTTATTATTTATATATTTAGATTGAATTGAAGTTCATAATAATGGAAATAATTTTATCAAATTTTGTTGATTGATCATGTGAACATGTATTACATCATATGGTTTTCATTTAGTTTCAACATACAAATATGAAATAAGCAACTGTCTTTTTTATTATATATCTTATCTATCAGATAATCATTTGTCATTTCTTCAATTGAAACAACATAACATGGCACATTTAAATCAATGTTTATTATTGAATATAAAATAAACATAACAATGTCACATTCAAGAATTAAATCCAAGTTTTATGTCTGATTTACATTAAGATGTGGTCACAAATGAACATCAATATGTGACAAAAATGGCACTAAGTGTTACAATGGGAGGTTTCACTCCAATATTTTGGATAGTTAAGTATTTACAAAAATCAATTTACATTTGGAATAAAACATCAACATGCAATATGTATCGATGTGAAATGGATTTTAATATATCCCTTTCATATATTTTATGGTTTTTAACATTTTGAACCAATTGAATATGTTAATGGTCTATTTTGGTTTTTGCTTATTTTTCAAGCAAATGATCCCAAAGCTCACATAAATTTGGATGATTTTCCATTTCTTTCATAATTAGTGATTCAAAAACCTCATATTCAATTATCACAATTAACTACATGTTTCTATTGGAATGAAAAAATGTGTTATACATTAATGGAAAATTTGAAAAATAATTAACACTCACAATTACAGTATGTTGTTTCATTGTTCAACTTTCAGGCAATTCAATTTTTTTTAAAATTATAATCATATTCAATACTTTAAAATAATAATAATAATACAATTTTATTTTTTTTCAATTATGAGATTTTATCTACTCCATCCACCTTAATGTTTGAAACCAAAGTTCAAAAAATTCCTAAAATTCAAATGGAACATTTCCAAAATCTAATTCTTGATCTTAATATAATGCATAAAAGAAAACGAAAATGTTTTGATTAGGCATTTTATGACAAAAACATTTTTGAATTGTTAGATTTTGTCCAAATCTTACTTATTCTAAAAGAAATTCAAATTCATTAACATGTTTCCAAATATTTAAAAGAACAAAATCATAAATTAAAAATTGAATGAAATATTTATATATAATCAAATGAAATGAATCTTCCATAAATGACAAAGTTCAATCATCATATATTGAATTCATTCTAAAAAAAGTAAATAACGATTTTTGGGGGAACATGATGTTCAATCAAATAAAGTAAAACATAATATTAATATAAATAAAATGCAAATAATAATAATAATAATAATAAATTGACATTTATAATAAAAAATCCAGGATGTTCCCATAATTTCATGTTTTAGTTGTGATTCAAAGTTATGTTTTGTAAAACAACTTAAATGTTTTTCAAACAAATTATCAAAAAAAAAATTTACATAATTTCAAATTTAAATAAAATCTAACCCCACATCATACATATGTACAAGTTGTTTACATAATATTAATGAAAATAAACCTCCTTCACATCAAGTAGCAAATAATTTTTTTCAAAAACAAAATCATCCCATAGGTCCAAAAATAACATAATTACAAAAACATCTTATTTCACCATGTCTTGTTTTTGTTCAAATTTATGAACTATATGGGTATGGGCAATATAAGATGCATGGTAATGTTATTAATGTCCCTACAAATGTGAATCAAACTCAATCAATACTGCCACATCTACCACATGATGATGCAATAATAATGTGTTAACATCTTCAATACAAATTGCCTCACATGTTAAAAAATGTTTGTCCAAATATGGTGATAAATGTTTTATGAAATTTAATTGAAACACCATTATACAAAGATTTGAATGATATCATTCATCATCAATGGGCAAGTTTATTTATTTTGCATATGGATTCAAAATCCCAATTTTTAAATTCTAGTGATGCATCATCTGATAATTCTGATTCCGATAATGAAAAGATACATTATACATTAATAAACTCGATGAGACATAATTTTTTTCAAAGTTCCAAAAATAATGGATTATGATAGTACTATATATTTTATCGCCCCAAGTAAACATTTTCACCTTGGAAATTCATTTAAAGATAAACATTCAGAAGAATTAAATTTTCCAACATTATTTTATCGCCAACTTCAACAAGTTTCAAAAGGTTTTTTGTATCAACAAATAGTTGACTAGGAATTGCTTCATAAATCTATGGATTTTTCAATTAATATTTCAAACCTTTTTTTAAAAGATATTAAAGTTTCCATACAAAAAGTCATAGGTTTAGGTTGGGTTTGAATACAAAAAGGAAAATTATGTGGTAGAACCTTAAAAGCTTTTCAAGTATGAGATAAACCAAACGTAGATAATATTTTCAAATCATACCTAGGTTATCATGATTTAGATGGCTTATATAATTCACATAATTATTTTGAAAGGTTACAAAAGAATTTATTTGTAATGATTAAGCAACTTGGTCCCCCAACATTTTTTGTCAATTTTACATCTATTTAAATATTATGGGATCCTTTCATTGAAATTTTCACACATTAAATGCTTTAAGATTAAATCTTTTAAATAAAATAAAAGATTTATAATATGTTCATATAACAAAATTGATACAAATTGACCCTATCACATGTGCAAGATTTTATGAAATCATACAACATTTTTTTCCCACAAACTTATGACAAAATACCATTTTTCTTTTGGGCATATTTCTAATTTTTATTTTGTCATTGAATTCCAAAATCATGGGAACAAACATGACCATGGGCTTTTGTGAATTAAAAATGCACTTGTGTATCGAATGCACACAAATGAAATAAGTGAATGGGTTGTAAACATGTATATTTCTTATAATATATCATTATTACCAAATCCATTGCAAAATGCACAACAACATCAACACTCGTGTAAGAAAAAAAACAATGTTATTTATAAATTTCATTATTTATTACCTCTCATGCGTAAAACAAAAAAAATTTAACCACTTCAAATAGATGGGAATTATCCATTTTCATAACAATACCTCCATACATAAGCAAAATATATATTTCAATATTTGAAAAAAAAATTTAAATGATGATATATTATTTTTTGAATTTTTACATTATTTGAACCTTGATCAAAATACATTTGAAATAATGACATAGATAATGAAGTAAATGATTTACATCTTGCAAATCTTATTATAAACACAACCAAAATTGAATGTTATGATTTACAATTTAATCTTGTGATTCAATCATGTAATGTATCAAACAAAAAATCACAAACTTTAGAAGATGAAAATTTCAAAAAAAATTAATATTCTATGATGATGGAAGAATTTGAATATTTTTGTTTACTTAAAAAATTAAATGAAAAACAAATATTAATATTTGATAACATTATGCATATAAAAAATAATTATATTAGGATATATGGATTTGTTTGTTTTTTATAGGAGGTGCTAAAACTCGTAAAACTTTTACATTAAAACTTATAATTCAAGGATTATTATGATTATAAAATAAATATAAATATTTTAACTTAACAAAAATCAAGACTTTATTTATGACATCAACATGTAAAGTTGATTTCATTATTGATGGTTTAATAATACATTTGGCATTGAACATACTCGTGTAACAATTCTTATCTAGTTTACCAAATTTATCAAGAAATTCATTAAACAGGTTCATTAATAGAATTCTTCAAATATATCTCTAAATTTATGAATATTATTTTAATTATGAAGGACAAAAATAAGTAATAGCCTTAAAATCATTACAAATGAGTTATTTAAAACAACAATCATCTAGGACATGATGTGGCAAATATCATTCATTAATCATAAAGGACATATGTGAAATCATTAGTGATGGTTTAGTCATTGTTTAATTTTTTATTATTATAAATTGGACTCAAAAACGTGGGGAACATCATTTGTAAGTTTATAATATTTATTACTACAAATTTATTATATAATATATAAGACATAATTTTATTTCAATTATTTGTAATTTCATTATTTTCCATCCTACAGTTGTTGACATGTGTCACCACTTAAGATAGGTTAAAAACCTAATTTAAGTGGTTAAGTAGACCACATAATCTACCTATTTAGGCCCGCCTAGGTAACCACTTAACTTAAATAATTTAGGTAGGTATAAAATATTTTGTCAATATTCCAATGTTGATCACAACGAATGTCATTTGTGAAGTTTAATTATTGGATCACAAGGATGGAGTTCAATTCTTTTACCCCCAAGCCACCCCACTTATTGTGTAAATAATCTAATGTTTATTTTATTTAGACCATATTTCATTTAAACATTACACAAAACCTCAAATTTGATCATTCATATTTTATTGATAATTTTTCCAAATCAAAAAATTGAAATTTTATTCACAAATTTCTTTCAACAATGCACACAATTGTATATATATTTTTAAAATATAAATTCAGTGCAAAAAAAATTATTTTAATTTTTTATTGAATAACATTTCAATGGCTATTATTTGGAAAAACTAAAATCAAACACATGATTTGTAAATGGGAAAACCTTATAGCTAATACATAAATTATATATATATATATAATTTTTTAAATTTTCATTTGATTTAGGAATTTATGTTATATAATTTTTTTCAATATATCATAATTTTAATAATATTTTAAAATTTAAATGTATGAATCCATATAATTTATCCACATAAAATGGATCATAAATCAATTGTATCTATATATATTAAAAAACATTATATGAATCAATTTGAATATGATGTATAAATTTAATCTAAATATTTTTTAATTTTAATAATAGAAAATTGAATATTGACTAATTTCTGAAATTATAAATTTTATTCATTTTTATGCATATAATATTATTTTATTATGTAATAATTTTATTTTATACACATATTATATAATTTTTTTAATGTACAAATAAATTATATATTTCCCACCTCCTACACTTCCATTTTATGTTAAATTACAATTAAAATTTATTTATAATATATCATACTTTAACCATTAAATTTATTTCAATGTATAATATCTAATTTATTTGCATTGAATATTTAAAATGGATTATATCAAAAAAAAAAAATAATTGATAAAGGTTTTTATATTACCTATATGTATAATATTAATCAAAATCAATTCCTTACATGTTGTAGTTCATTATGTTTATTTATATTCATATTAAATTATTAATAGTCATTTTTTAATCATTGTAAAATAATTGTATGATCAAATTGTTTATGTAATGACACATCATTTTGTCCACATCATTTGTATAGTTATTCTTTGGTCATATTTTTAATGACTTTATTTTAGTCATGTTTTCAAATGATTTCTTGGACATCTAGGTCACTTTGTCATCAATCGTGGATGCCATATGGATGAAAACTTGCAATGAAAAAAAAATGTCATCGTTTTTGTTACCATATCATCATTTACTAATCAAATGGACCATTAATATATGACTAAAAAGTTTTTCACATAGGATTTGTAATAATATCCTATGACTACAATCAATTATGTAGTTGTTTAGGACATATAGTCATTGATTTCTTGGTTGCAAAGGACATAATTCCTTCTAGTGGTTTACATGCCAATATGAACAATTGCAATTTCTTGTGATAGATGAAATATCACTTGTTGGTGCTAGAAGGTTTAATGTTATAAATAATAGGTTAAGGTCCATAAAACATATTCAAAACAAATTTTTTGGTGGTGTGGATGTTATCATGATAAGTGATTTCTATCGAATACCCCGTGTGAAAGATAATTGAATATTTCAAAATATCAAAAACAATGTTAATGCATTAACACCATTTTTTTGGCAAATGTATGTCCAATGTTATGAGTCAAATAAAGTTATGTGACAATCTGAAATGGTCTTCATATAAACTTTGAACAAATTTCACACTACAACAAAAAATACAGAAAATATTCAATTTATAAATTCAATTTGTAATTTACAACCACCCAACAATTTTACTATTCCATATTTATTTTATACAAATAAACTTCTGCAAAAACACAAGGAATATGTGTTCACTAATAAATTAAATCCCACATTTATTTTCAAAACAATGGACATTAATCATCAATCATGCCCACCATCTTACAAACTCTCAAATGATCCAATTAACATTACATGTTTACATTCTACAATATATGTTTAAAAAGATATGTTGATTGAATTATATGTCGGTAATTATGCAATGTATGATGATTTTGTGAATGGAACTGATGACATTTTTAAAATATCAAAAACATATTATGACAAAACCATCATATGGATAATGTTTAAAAAAAATTTAATTGGAACATTGACAAAAGAAAAATACAATCATTATTACAACAACATTGAATCAAAATGGACACCAATTAAACCTATCATCAAATATATAAGAATTGGTAAATATCAATCATTTATCATAAGAAGGATTCAATTTCCAATTCAACTTACAATAGTAAAAATCATCTGTTGTTTTCAAGGATATCATTAGATGAATTAACTTTTGATCCTACTAATGTTAAAAAACATGGGTTAACATATATCCTACATTTGAACAAAAGAAAAATTATTTTTGTTAACTTTTTTCCAATAGGAAATTTTCTATGTGGATCCAGAAGTACATATAGGAATGAATAGAATAAAACAATTGTGACTTGGATACCATTAATTCTTCAATTTTAAAAACTTATATAATTCACATGTAATTATACAAACCTTGAATAGAACTTTACACCAGCATTATGAAGACATCAACCATGATCATAACCTTGAAATATCTCATATTTTATGTCTTATAGAAACAAAAATACACCATGCATCAACAAATGTGCACAAATTTATAAAATCATTGAAATATTCATATATTTCTATCCACGATGGTATGACATACACATGCACTTAAATTCTTTAAATACAATAACTATTGATGGTTCAAAATATACAACTTCTTTTAATATCAATACATGAAAAACAATACATATTATATGTGTGTATAAAGTTGGTAAGGGCAAAAAACTATATTATGTTGGTTAAACACCATGGGTTTTAAGAGACAGTAGTACCATCATTAGATGGTAATTATCATTAAATGGCAAAATAATCTTAAATGAATTTAAAAGTGAAAGTGTGTTTTGATAATAATATTGTTAATATAGTGAACTACCTTCATGGGGCAATATAATCAAAAGTTAATTCTAGGATGAATTTAATAAAAGTAATATTAATTATTAAAAATAATATCTTGGTCTTATTTACTTAGAAAAACATCCAAATAACTATTTAATTACTTATGGCAAATATCTTATTTACCATCTTTTATTTACTAAAGGGTGAAGCCATTTAGGTCAATTAATCCAAATGGATAAAAGATGGATGGATTTCCTTTAACTAGAATGTGTGGAAGGGATTAGGGTAAGGAAATTTAAAAGGATAAGGACTTAACCTTTATGTGGTGAGCATCCTTTTTGGGTTCTTTATTTATTTCTTGGGAGGAAGGAAAATTTTCATTAAAAAGATTATGATTTTAAATTGGATGTGGCTAAGAAAGTTTTTTTGGGGAAAAAGCATGTATGTGACATTGAAGAGAGAGGAGGAGAATATGGAAGTAAGTTGTATTTTCATTATCGTAATGGAAAACGACAAATGGATTTTCATGGTTTTTTGTTGGTGTTTGGTTCTATTTAAATGAAAAGAAAAGAAATAGTAGTTAAGATTAATATTACGTATATTTTTGTTGTGCTCACATATTAATTATTCATTTCTTATATACATTTCCACTTTCTATGGTACAATCTGAATAAGAAATACCTTTTGGAAGGAAATAATAAAGTTTGTTAGAAATGAGATTTAAAGTTTATAGGGAAAACAACGTTGCTACAAATGGTAGGTGTCAAGGACACAAAAAACCACGATAACAAAAGCTAAAGGAAAGGTCTAAGTCTAACTTTCAAATGACGAATAAAAGAAGATTATGTGATTTGAAAATAAGATCACAAGAACTAAGAACAAAAACACAAGATGTGCAAAACAAACATGAAAACAAATCTTTATTATGCTAACATATGCTAACATGAACATGAAAAGAACATGACAAAGCTATGATGTAAGATCGTGCCTAAGACTAGTGTTGAATAGACTATAAGAAATGAAGGGTCCTACTCTTATTTATACCCCTTTTGAGGTCCTAGCTCAAAAAAGCTTTCAAGGAAGTTTTTTTGTGTGCATCAAGTAAAGAAGCTTTTTGGGAACCTTCCTAATTATGAGTCAACTATGATTAACTAAAACTTAACTGAACCTTAATTCAAATTTAATTAAGAGTCAACTAGGAATTAATTAGATTCAATTAAGATTTAACTACGAGTTAACTAAAACTTAATTGGGATTTAACTAGGAATTAACTAAAAGTTAATTTAGAGCTAACTCGAATTTAACTAATAATTAATTAAAACTTATTTAGGATTTAACTAAGATCTAATTAGAATTTAACTGAGAGTTAACTAGAATTTAATTAAAACTTAATTAGGAATTATGGATGAACATTATGGATGAATTCCATTTATTAGAAAATGGTGTCTAATGTTTGCATTTGTCATAATAGGTAATAACCACAAAAGGTTTGTAAGCAATATAAACAATAGGCAACAATTACATGAGGTTTACAAGTGGTTATGGGGACGATACTTGTTGCAAAACAATAGTTACGACATGACAGTAGGTAGACAAAAGGTAGTCCCTACCTTCAAGTCTTTCCATTTTTCTTATTATTATTATTTTACTTAACAATCCTTTCCTTGTTGGTAATTAATCAGGTTGTCGGATCATGTGGTTTTACAAAAGTTCATTCATGTTTAGTTTCTACATTCTTAAACATGTTTCAAACTATAATTCAACATTCTTTTGAACATTGTCTAATCATCATAATGGGAGATTTTAATGTCGACATTTTATAAAATAATAGCCATGCAAAAAATTAACAAAAGCTATTAGATTTCATGGATAAATGAAAATTAAAATCATAATTTAATGAAAGCACCACAAAAGCTATATCTCAACTAGACCAAATATGGGCAAATGTCCCTAGAAATGAATGTAAATATGGTGTAATAAAAGCATATTGGGTAGATTTTCACAAACCGATTTATATTGCTTTCAAATTACCAAACACATTTCCTATGTATAACAAAAAACTATTATTGTTTTCATTTCTTTAAAATGTAACATATGAATGTTTTACTTTCCATTTAATTAATGACACCCAAAATGGTGGCACCTTGTGGCCTAAATTTATAGATTTTCATTAGCTTTCATGGACCATGTGCAAACAAAAAATCATAATCACCAGATGAAAAAAAATGGATGTTTTTTTAATCCACATATACATCCATCACCCACAACAACATAACACCTTTAATGGAAAATCCTAAAGCCAAAATCCCAACTTCAAAAATCTAAATTATATCCATTCATAACTAATGTTTGTTTCAAACATTTAAGTATCTAGTTTTACCTTGTGCACATTACGAAATATTTACAATTTTTTTTGAAAAAATTGGATTGAATTTTCACATAATATCATTATTTACAACTTTATATTCATTTGTATGGTTAAAGGAAAAGCAATGGAACTATACTTGGAATTTTGAAGTATGGGCAATGAATTCTAAGAGGGTTAGAAAAAGAAAACTCTTAATATAAATGTGAGAAAAAGATTTTCAAAATCCTTCATAAAGCCAACAAACTTTTCTCCCATAAACTTGAGTTTATAATAGAATTTTAATGTAATATATTATTCTTAGGACAGAACTTCTTGTGGTGGAACTATTTGTATATTTTGGAATCTATATTGTTGTTGAGTGTATAAGACCTTGACATAAATGAATACACATGTTGGGCAAGGCGTTAGATGATGTGACCTTCATAGAATCGTCATCCCAACACATGATGACTTACTTTGTAGAATTTGTTATTCCAATAAACCAAGTGGAAGTTCATGTGAAAGCTTGAAGAGTAACTTCCATGTGTTAAAAGCTTTTTTCCTACATTCTCCATAAAATTGAATCTCTTAAGGCAAGTGAGGGACCCAAATATACATATAAAAAAATAATGGTGTTTTTTGCAAGTAGGCAAAAAATAGCAACCAAGTTCACCATCCATGATTAACTACAAAATTGAAAACTAATAGAAAAATTGTTTCCTAACCACTTACCATCCATCCTTCATGGTGCGATGGTAGGTGTTGGTTCACTATGGTTGTTCTTGAACTAGCATAATCATTAACCACATATGTTAACATAATGGAACAAGTTCATAACTGCCCATTATGTTGGATAAGTTGCCATTAATAAACATGTTTTGTTGGGTGTGCTACCTGTCTCAACCTAATGGACTTACCAAAGGCAACTTACCCAACGTAATGGGTAGTTGGTTGCCTATTCCATAATACATAATGGTTTTCATGTGGCATTTTCAACCACTTTCTAATCTTTTCACAAGGCACAATGGATAGGTTTTCTTGGGTCTACCTAACCTAATTGTCGTTCAAAAATTACAAGCCCATTGAGCAAAATCCACCATCCCCATATTGTAAATCCACAAGGTCATTTTGTAAATTGTGATATCCATACATTATGGAACATGTTGGATACATGCCATTGTGTTTAATAAGGTGTTTGAAAGGAATATGGGGGAACTTAGGATTAAAAGGAAATTGGACAAGCCCAATAAATTTTTCATAGGCATTTATTACACATAATGGCATGTACCCAACATGTTCCATAACACATTAAAATATGTAAAAAAGCTTAACTTTGTAGAATCCATAACAACTTGGTCTCTAGAATGTAAAAAGGCACATAAAAAGGGTTTTGCTTTGCAAAATCCATAACAACATGAACTCTAATATGTAAAAAAATGTGAAAAGCTTTTATATTGATGATCGAGGTCTAATCCTAACCCTCACACATGGACCTAAACTATAACCCCAAAACTTGAACCCTAGTATTGAAGCTTAAAACCTTAAAACATAAAATTCTAATTTTTATACCCCAAACCTTAAACCTAAAAAACCTCAACCCTTAAACCCTAACCCTAATTCCTACAGCATAATCTTGAAACTTCAAAATTTCAACCTTAAACCATAATTTTTAAACACCAAATTTTTAATTGCAAACCCAAGAAGACTCGATTCCTAAACCCTTATACTAAACAACCCATAATTCATCAAAATTATATGCACCTCAAAATGTAAACTTTAATGTTGAAGTTTAGAATTCAAAATTTTTCCAAACCCTAAACCCTCAAATCAAAAACCTCAAATCCGCACTTGGTTAGTTCATAGTTGTGGTTACCAACATTGTCAAATTGTTAATCATGTAACATTGTTGCTTGTTCATCTTTATGAATAGATAGTTGATGTGTACATCCTACATGACATGTTAACATTTTGTGTCATCACAAGACAAACCAACAATATGAGACAATCAAAATGATAAAACACATTCAAAAACATAGATTTCAAATGAATTACAATCATTTCAACAATGATAAACTATCATCATCACAAAAAAATTGCATTGTGTATTTTGGTGCTCCATTAATGTGAATAAAAACTCTAAAAAAGTTGGTGGGTGCATTAAGATGCTCTACCATGAAAGAAACATTGAAACCAAAAATAGTGAAAAAACTATTAAACAAAACAAGAAATGATGGCTTCAAATTAAAATGTGAATGTGCAAGTGTGCACAAATCCACAAATAGGTGCAAGTTCATAGGAGGTGGAAATCCACAAACAAACATTGATATAGGCATTAACATCAATTCACAAGCAAGTAGGTTAGGAATCAATTGAAGAAGAAATCACAATGGCAACAAATCAGAAGGGTGAAATAGAGGAAAAGGTGTAGTTCCTCGGTAATGACATGGTAATTGGGAACATCGCAATGTTTTGGTGCACATTGCTTGTAAACAAACAAAACATGGAGCTTTAAAAAAATTCATCAATCTAAAAACATGCATATGATCCCTATTGTGGAATGCCAAGAGAAAATTGCAAAAGATCTATGGAAAACAACTAAGAACATATTTGCAAGAAATGGCATCATATGCCAAGATAATTGCAATTCATTGAACTTTGACTTCAAAAAACTTGTAGATTGTCATAAAGCCAATCATAGTCATACTTGTTTTTGAAACTTGATGTTTTAAAATAAGGAACATTTTCATTTGCCTCCTCAATACAATAGAAAATATTATGAGTTGATTAAAGTTTTTTTGGGGGGGGGGCAACAATATCAATGTTCTTCTATACACCAAGATGTAAATGTTAAAGGGGATGGAATCTAGAAACTATCAAAGCAAGATATTGAAGATGATAACGATGACATGCATTCACAAGACAATTTGCCTACACCTCAAAATGCAATTTCAAATAGTCCATGCACCAAAATTGTTGACGATCAAGGCATAAAAGCCATTAATAATCCAAGCATAAGAATTACATGTAATTCAAGCACAAGAGCTATAAGTTATGTGAACTTATTTGATCCTCCAATTGTTGATTTTTCTTTTAATGTCAATTTACTTTCGAATGCATGACACATAACAATATTCAAATTGGAGAGCACATTCACTATGTTCCTTATTCACCTTATGGATTTTCTTGTCATGTGATTTGAAATATTGTGAATGTTCTTTGAAGGTGCATTTTTAAAGCACCAAGCCTCAAGTAGAATGAGAACATGTGAAAACATCAAAATCAGAAAAGCCAAAATCATGAAAAATAAAAGTCGACACATTTACAAGATCATAGAAAGTAGTGTCAAGTTTCAAGCAAAATGAATGTAGATAAAAAGCAATAGCTTATAGGAGAATGGTAGGAAAAGAACATAACAAATGAGTAGGAGTTTTAGAGGACAGGAACTTCATAAGGGAACGTTAGTAAAAAAAAACAAAACAAATGAACATGAGCTTCAAAGGAGAAGAGCTTTACAAAGGATGATTGTTAGTAAAAAAAACAAAACAAATGAACATGAGCTTCAAAGAAGAAGAGCTTTACAAAGGATGATTGTTTGCATGTGTAGGATCAACATATGGGAACACCAAAAAAAAGGAACAAAAAATGTTACCCAAACACCATGATTGGTGTGAATCATGATACCTCTAGGTATGTTGCTAAAGTTTCCGAACCCTAAAATAATGGTTATGTGTGAATGGCCAGTTTTAGAGGTAGCTAACTCTAGTGTTAGTGATAGGGGGCACGTCATTATTTAGGTGTTCACTAAGTGTTAGCAAATTTTAACATTAGACCCTCTAAAACCAGGTAGGTGTAAATGTAGCATTAGTACCTACAAGGTGGCTTAACGTTTGAAACTAGGTACCTTCCTATGTTTAAAAAACGGTTTATTTAATTAGTCATCTTTTTCATTGCCCGCATTTGTCCGCCCGCCATCTCACACTCAGTTCCCGCGCTTAACCCATGGTCCAAAATTTCTTACTTATGTTAGTTACCGTTCACAGTCGCATCGGAACAGCCTGAGAGTCTTTGGAACCAGAGCGCTAGAAGAAAGACGACGGAGCAGCGAACGAGCAAGCGAAGGGGGACCGAGCAAGAATCTCTTGCGCGCGAGAGAGGGAGATAGAGAAAGGAACATGGAGTCGCGGTACAGCAGCACTGGTAAAGCGAGTGAAGCTGCCGTGAAGACAATTGAAGCGCATTTCGTCAACGCAGATGCCGCCCTACAGGTCGTCGTCTGTTATCCTTTTGTCCTCTGTTCCGTTTTTGCTCCTATGCGATCCATCAATCTGCTGCCCTAATGCAGGTGCATCCTTGAGCTATCCTCTCTTTGCAAGATCGAAGATATCTTTGTTTTTTCATTTTATATTAGTTTTGTTTTTTGCCTCGCTCCTTCCCCTAGTATTAGTCGTTGCTCATGGCAGTCCCTGCAATTGTGGAGGGTTGCGTACACAGAGCAAAGGAGAAGCTACTACATTGTTTCGAACTTGTGGCAACCATCAGAAAGTGATAATACAGATGTGTGTCCAGATTAAGCCAGTCTTCTTTGTTGAAAATAACAGCTGCACACAGTTTGGCTTTCTTTCTTTCTTTCTCTTGCTTTGTTGAATTCTTTCATCTCACCTCGCTAACACTATTTTAGCGACTGGAGGCATCATTTCTAGCCCATCAGTCCAAAAGAGTCTTCTCAAACCCTAAAATGAAAAATGTGAATACCCAAGTCCCCAAGTACTGGTGAGAACATATGGCAGTAACAGATCTGCTTGAAAGACAGATGTACATGAGAGCTACAGAATACGTGGTTATCTGCTGAAATCTAGATAGGTAAGTTTTACTGAATATAACATGGATCATGTGTCTGATTATGCAGTTGGTGCTGCATAAGCTGGAGGCAGAGTTTGAAACTGCATATTCCAATAGTGTAAGCTACTGTCAACCTTCCTCAATTCACTAATTCTGCTTATGCATGGTGGCCATTCTTTCTGTTGACCCAAGCCCTTCACCTACCTTGTGTGGTTTGTGGACACAGGTCAACCCACTAAAGCTCATCTCTCATCTCAAAAGGCTGCAGGAAGAGCTTCCCATTTTGCAGGAGGAATGTGACAAGCTCTTGGCTGCAAAACAGGTATTCATGTACTGCAGATTTCTGTTCTTTGGTACCACAGAGAATGTCTGTGCCATCCTTTTAAGTTGTTGGGTTGCAGGTTCCAACACCTTTGAGTAAGCTGTGATGCTTTCAGCAATTGTATTTTATGTCCTATACTTGTGTCTTTTGGCTGTCCAGATCTCTGCTCCATAGCAGCATATGTTTCCAGACTGAGTCTATGTTGGTGTGTAGCTGTCTGCTGCACATTAGCTGCAGCAAGTGTTTACTCTGTGAAAAAAGTATCTTGCATTCACCACTGGTTATCACACATGGGAACGGCAGTGAATAGGTGCAAAGACATGTCAGCTAATGTACACTTTGGGCAGTCAAATTAACAGAGCCTGATCTGCAGGAAGTAGACAAATTTGAGCTGCAGAGGCAAGGCCTGATTTGCAAGGCTGGAGTTGAAAGGTTTTCCAACATTGAAGTTGCTTGTGAAGTTTGCAGGATCTGATTGACATAGCAAGGAACAATTTGGTCAAGAATCGAACCTGGTTGCGACAGTTGCAAGCCCGTGCTGGGTTAACTGTTGTCAGTGATGCTGATGACCCTATCTATTCCACATGCACAAAGGTGAACTGTCCATGAGCTTTGTAGTTACTGATAGAGATGGACATCTGATCAATTTCTGTTGTGAGTGTGGGTTTTTCACTGCTGTCTCATGCCATGTATTGTGAAGGTGATGGTTCAGGACTTTTTTTACTTTCACAAGGTTAACTCCATGCTCTAGGCCTGGTCTAGACTTATCCTCAACAGATGCAGCATGCTCCTTCATTGGGATATCTCTTGTTATCATGTTTAGATTGAGGCACCAAATGACAGGTCTATGCTATCTTTTCAACAATTGAGGATTTTTTTGTGAACAATGTCCAGAAATATGACACTTGTTTGTTTTTGGGGATTTTCAGGCACTTGAGGATTGGGCTAAACAGCTTGAGATACCAACTAGTAAGTTCAATGTTCTTATGTGCCCTGTAAGAAAAATGATTGTGGCTGATAGGGAAGGCTGGATCATGAAAGAGATGAGCTTTCAGGCCGCAGGTCTGTTGACTGGATTTTGAAATTGTATGGATCAGTAGCAATAAATTATTCAGAGTGAAACCAGCATTCCATTGTGTGCTCTGTGTCTCTCAGATTTCTCAAGATTATTGTCTGTCTCCCTCTATTTGGGTGGCCAGGTGATGCAGTCATTGAGGGTGCCCAACCGGATCTCAACCTGGAGCTCTTCCGCTCCAAGAAAGGCCTTGTCAAGGATGGCTAGGGAGAAGTTGCATATAATGGACTCCAATTCCTAAAATGGGGGGAAAAGCACAACATTGGATTGGACTGAACTGTCGAAGTCTAGTATTAGAATTGGGTCCTGAAGTGGGAAGGTGACTAAATCCAGTGGCAAAGATGCAGATGCATTCATTGCAAAATGTCCCATTCTAGAGGGCCTGAGGGTGTAAGTAGTATGATGTGAAATGATATCTTTATGTTTCTATTGATAGCAGATTGATAGGAATGACTTAAACATCACTCCTACAACTCAATCTCAAGCATCAAAATTTACCATTGAAGCAATGCAAGATGTCTGTGACATTGGATGCCTGTCTAGCAACTCATCCCCACATCCTCATATCGTGTGTGGGAATTGTGTTTTGTTGAACTGAAATCCTCAAAACATTCACACAAACATATTTCAGACACCCTTAAGAGAAGTCTCAAAGAGGTTTTAATTGTGTTTCATCTTTCATCCATTAAGTGGCAATGACTAAAAGTAGATGATATGGTTCCACGACCACTCCATCCTCAATTTCAACATTCCTTTTGAAAACTTTGGAACATATAAGAAGTTGAGAAGAAATGTGGATATAATTATGAATACATATGGAGCTAAGATTGTGAAAAGACTCAATCAATCCTAATGACAAACACCAAAGAAAATGGGCATGAATGAACACGTGTAATGAGAGAAACTGAAGTGTTGGCTTTTTTAATTCTTAAGCATACATGGCGTTTTTATTCTAAATGCAGGTCACAAAGAAAATGCTGTTTCAGAGGACTTCACCACAAACTGATGTGATTTATTTTTCTGGCAAATTCTGTTGCTTTTGAACAGAAACAAATAGAATTTTTTTCTTTTCCTAGTGTAAATTTGACTAAAATTTTGGAAAAAGTCGCCAATTTTTTTTAATCACAAAATTGGGAGAAAAAAACTCTGCTCACCATGCATTGCTAGCCAATAATCCAAATAATGGGTAAATTTACAATTCACATTGGTACATCTTGGTATAGACAGATTGTAAGGCCAAAAAACTAAGTGATTGAGGATATACTTGCCATGGTGAAGAGATGTGTTGTCTTGGCTGATAAATTTTCAAAACGGTTAGCCCAAAGTCGCCAGTAAAAAAATTTACTGAGCACCCTGCAGCTTGAGGAAAATTAGGTGTAGTGGCATGTGAGCAATTAGGAAGCAGAATGCAACAAACCATGAATGCCCGCCCAGTGCCCACTTGATAAAAGACATGGCTTAATTTTCTTATTTACAGAAAATGGCACATTACACAGCAGAATAGGGTTGCTGTACTTAGGATGTAGGGTTTAGGGTTTTGGGGAGCCCTTTTGAATGAAGTGTTTATCCAATTCTGTAACAAGGAATCTCATAGACACATATGAGAAGATAAAGTCAAGACCTAACAATATGTCCAGGCAATGAGCTGGATGAAACTTTGAATCGAGGATATCGATCGAAATTGTTTTGATAATACATTGTGCTGTCTTAAAGACAGAACGTACAAGTTCAGGCCAGCTTAACGTGTTATGATTTTCAAACCCAAAAAACCTAATGAAGAGAGACCTCTAACTAACTATTAAACCCCCCAAAAACAAAATCCCTGTGACTTGGGCATTCCAATTGTGCTAGGCATGGTATGAGGCTGTCTATTGGTGCCTTAGCCTACACCAAAAGGAGGCCAAATTGATGGCATATCAATACTTACCTATCTTTTTTAAATGATTAAAATATGGTTTTAATTTTAGATGAAATATGTACACTTATTTCACCCATTGTAGGTGACAATTATTGGATTAGCTTGTGCTTAGAGACACTGCCCTTCCAGTTCAGGTTGACACAGACCATAAGTATTGAGAAGTTCTCAGTCAGTGTGTTAAGAATATATATATGTGGTTAGTTTTAGAATTCTGAACTGTTTCCATAAGAACTCGACACACAAAAGGTTTCATAACGCTCTCACACCCGCTGTAGACTGTGCTCTTGCATCACAACTGCAATGTCTTACAATTCAGGCTTACAGTAACTTGACTATTAATTTTCAAGCATTTGTTGCAAATTATAGCTGCCTTAACACAATTTCTTTAGCCAGAAATGTTGTTCTCACTTTGCAATCACAATAGCAATTCATTTGGAAATTAAATATATCCAAAAAAACATTCTATAACTACATACTCAGCTCACAGGTACACTGAAAAGGACAAATATCCATATTACCACATTTTTCAAAGTACCCAAAATTGATGACTGGAAACTTTGTGTACCCTTGTAGACAACCCATGATGAAAATAATAATTCTAATTGTAATGATTTCAATGCCACCTCTGGACAAATATTTTGGCCCTCTATGAAACAGGGAACTTTGTCTATTTTGTTTGTCGAAGACACATCTTCAGAATGGTCATGTGGGTTTGGGGCGGGGGAGGGGGACCTGGATGTAGGTGAGATTATTTTTTAACACAGCTCATTGCAAATGCCTTGTGGATGTGTGAGAATTCTTAATTATTTGGTTGTTAGGTGAAGGAAATGATTTTTACACACATACCATTTGCAAATATGTTGACGATGCATAAGTTCATAAATGGTTTTACTATTATTTAGGTGAGTGAAATGAGTGCAATGAGTTTGACACACATAGCATTGCAAATGCCTTGAGGATGTGTGAGTTTATAACTAATATATTTTTGTCATTGGGTGAGTGAAATGATTTAGATACATGGCACTGCAAAAAGGCCCCAATCCTTGAAGGTCGGAGCACACCAAATTTGGTCCACTTTTCAGTGTATATTTTGTCATTCTATGACATTTAGGGATAATGAATATCACAAACAGAATTCCGAGCACCATAGTGCATGAGTTCATAAGCCTTTATGTTTTTAAGGTTAGCTTAAAAAGAAAATTTGACACATCAACATTCATAATAAAGCCTGGTATGGAGATTCATTATCCTTTGACGTTACCATTGTGTGGGGGGGGGGGGGGGGGGGGCGTTGGGTGTTTTTTTGCGTTATGAGCAGAGAAAAAACCCAAAGGGGGGGGGGACAAA
>Ga0116231_10002854_pt1 | contig 36021 bp, 24 predicted proteins | sample S1TSphgellanicum_2_FD_89695 | JGI IMG/M metagenome (GOLD analysis project Ga0116231, IMG submission 89695) | Host-associated microbial communities from peat moss isolated from Minnesota, USA - S1T2_Fd - Sphagnum magellanicum MG | ecosystem: Host-associated > Plants > Peat moss > Unclassified...
GATGAGCGCGCAAGAAGCGGAAAAACTCGGCACCTTCCCGCAAACGCCGCTTCAACATGTCCCAGCTCACGAGCATCTCCTTGACGATTTCCCAAATCTTGCTCGGACGGAAGTAAAAGCGCTTGTAGAAAACTTCCATGCTGTGAAAGATCTCCTCCTTGGATAAGTGGGGGTAGCTGATCGCGGCGAGCTGCACTCCCTTCTCATTGACGAGATTGGCCGCCTCGTTTTCCTGCAGCCAGCCATTCTCGACCGCCTGCTTGTAGAGCGTGGTGCCCGGATAAGGCGCAGCCAGCGAGACTTGGATGGTGTGTGGGTTGATCTCCTTGGCGAAATCGATCGTCTTCTCGATGGTCTCACGCGTCTCGCCGGGCAAACCGAGGATGAACGTGCCATGAATGACGATGCCGAGCTTGCGGCAGTCTTCGGTGAAGCGCCGCGCGATGTCGGTGCGCAGGCCCTTTTTGATGTTGTGCAGGATCTGGTCGTCGCCGGACTCATAGCCCACGAGCAGCAGCCGCAATCCATTCTGCTTCATGACCTGCAGGGTCTTGTAGGGTACGTTTGCCTTGGCGTTGCAGCTCCATGTCATTCCCAACGCGCCCATGCCCCGTGCGATGGCTTCGACGCGCTCGAGATTCGAGGAATCCGTGAAAGTATCGTCATCGAACATGATCTCCTTCACTTCCGGCATGTTCTCCTTGATCCATTTGACCTCGGCGATGACGTTCTCGGCGGATCTCACGCGATAGCGATGTCCTCCCACGGTTTGCGGCCACAGGCAAAAAGTACACTTCGAACGGCAACCGCGCCCCGTGTAGAAACTCACGTAGGGATGCTTCAGATAACCGATGAAATAGTTCTGTATTTTCAGATCCCGCTTGTACACGGGAGCGACGAACGGCAGATCGTCCATGTTCTCGAGAATCGGACGCGACGGATTGTGCACGATGCTCCCGTCAGAGGTCCGATAGGAGATGCCTTTGATGTCCGCCAATGGCCGGCCCTCGGCGACCTCCTTGCAGGAAAAGTCGAATTCCTCGCGGCACACGAAGTCGACGGCCGACGTGGCTTTGAGCGAGGCTTCCGGATCGACCATCGTCTTGGCGCCGACCATGCCGATCTTGATGCCTGGGTTGTCGAGTTTCAAAAGCTCGGCAAAACGCGCATCGGTGGGGAAGGAAGGGGTGCTGGTGTGCATGATCACCAGCGCATACTCTGCTGCAATCCGCCGCGTTTGCTCCACGCTCAAATCATCTGCCGGTGCGTCCAAGACTCGTGAATCGGGCACGAGTGCGGCAGGTTGAGCGAGCCACGTCGGATACCAGAACGACTTGACCTCGCGCTTCGCCTGGTAGCGCGAACCGGCCCCGCCATCGAAACCATCGAAGGACGGCGCCTGCAGGAAAAGTGTTTTTAAGGGTACACGGCCGTTTTGATGAGTATTCATATGATCACGATTCGCTTTTGCGTGGGTCTAAAAGGACGCAGTATACAAGATGCATGAGTTCATCGACCGGAGTAAACGACCGGCGAAACAGGGTTGTGCGCAAGCACATCGGAGTAGCCGCCGAGTTTGACGCGGGCCGCACGCAGCATGTCTTTTACGCGCGGACTCAAGAGCGCGGCAAGCTCGTCGCTGTGTCGATATGCCGCCATCGAGGCGGCAATGGTTGCTCCCGATGCAGCGGCGGGATGCAGATAGATCTCGGTGATGCCGGGGGGAAGTCGGCCGAGGATCTCGAGCATCGTGGCCTCGTCCATCGCGCCGCTGCTGGCGATTCCAAATACGTGATCGTTGTGCAACAAGCCAGCCGAGTGAATTCGATGCTTCATGGCCGCGGCGAGCGGCGCCAATGCCTGTGCGCCGATGGCCGCGGCCATTCCCCCGTGCGCGCGCGCGAACCATCCCGGCTCCCGTGGAACCCGGATTGCCCGAATACCAAATTCCTGCGCGAGGGACAGCAGGATGCTCAATATGGTGGGGTGCAGATGAAAATGCTTGTGCGCGTTGACGTGATCGAGTTCGAGACCGCATTCACGAAACGCTTCGAGTTGCGCACGAATTTCCGCCTCCGCCTGCCGCCGCACCCGCGGATTGGCGAAAATCGCGATGCCTCTGGCCGCCATCCTCGAGTCCATGTAGCCGTCACGGCCGGCAATCTCCGGTATGTCCGCCGCGGGAAGCGTCGCCCATCCGTCGGCGAGCACCAAGTGCAGTCCCACTTTGAGGTGCGGCAGCCGCCTCGCGCGGCGAATTGCATCGGCGGCCGCGGGGGCTGAAATCATCAGGCTGGCCGCGGTCAGGATGCCGGCGTCGCTCGCTCGTTCCACCGCATCGTTGACGGACTCGTGCAGGCCAAAATCGTCGGCCGTCACGATCAAATATCGAAGGCCCGGCAAGGTACGGCATTCGACTTCAGGCACGGCCATGTTCATGACTACATCGAGCAGGGGCTCCAGTGTAATGCCAAATGCCGGACCCAGGACGAAGGGCAAAGTTACATTTGCATTACGGTCGGGCCGCCTAGGCTGGGCCGCGCAGATGGGTCGCCTAAGTTGGACCGCTCAGGTGGGCCGCTCAGGTGGGCCGCTCAGGTGGGGCCGCCTATGGGCGACGAACGCATGGCACGGCCTTCTGGTTGCGGTTGCTCGATGGATCATCTTCGCAATGGGCGTACCTGTGCAAGCTGCGCAATCCAAGCGAAAATTGCGCGATGGAAAATCAAAACGATGAAGCGATCGATTTCTCGCAGTGGCAGTCGGTCGTGTCCGGCGAAGCACAACTGCGTCTCAACCCGGGCCTCACCGGTCAGGTTCCGATGCTGCGCATGGATTACGACTTCAAGGCAGGCGCTGGTTTCGTCGTGGCGCGCCAGGTGTATCGGCGCACCATGCCCGCGGACTACGCCATCAACTTCCGCTTGCGCGGCAGTGGTGCGGTAAACAACCTGGAAATCAAGCTCGTCGATGCGACCGGCCAGAACGTTTGGCGGCATGTCGTGAAGGATCTGTCGCCGCCGCGCCGCTGGAAGCGTTTCAAGGTTGCGAGTTCGGATGTCGATTTTGCCTGGGGGCCGCTCGGCTCGGGAAGCATCTCGGCATTGGGATCGATCGAATTTGCGATCGTCGCCGGCAGCGGCGGCACGGGAACGCTGTGGTTGTCGGAGTTGGCAATCGAGGACTGTACCCCGACCGCCCCGCCGCGGCTGAGTTCGTCGAGCGAGTTGCCGGAATTTTCCGCCGCCGGCGCGCTGCAGGGGTCCGGTTGGAAGCCGCAGCCGGACGATGCGCAGCCCTGGATCATGATCGACTGGACCCAATCCAGAACCATCGGGGGTCTGATCATCGATTGGCTCGAACGGGCGCCGGCGAGTGGTTTTCGAGTCGATGCCTCGACGGGTTCTCGCTGGGAGACGGTCCACGATGCCGCTACGGCCGGCGGCCGACGCAGCTACGTCTCCTTGCCGGCGCTGCGCACCCGGTTGCTGCGGCTGAATTTGCACGAACCCTCGGCCGGAGCGGTGATAAGGGTTCAATCCTTCGAATTCTCGCGCTCGATGGCTGCGTTCTGGAACAGCATTGCGCGCGGCGAGGCGCGCGGTTGGCACCCTCGCTGGTTGCACCGCGAGCAGAGCATGTGGACGCCCTTCGGCGCGGCCGAGGGCAGCTACTGCGCCCTGCTCAACGAGGACGGCATGGTGGAGGCGGGCCTCGGCTCTTTTTCTCTCGAACCGATGTTGTGGATCGGCGATCGCCTCGTGACCTGGGCGGATGCGCGCACGCGGCAGGAGCTTCTCGAGGGCTTCCTGCCCGTACCCTCCGTCGTCTGGGAGAACCTCGAGTGGCGGCTGACGATACTCGCGCAGGCGACCTCGAGCGGCGCGGCGCGGATCCGTTATTGCCTGGAAAATCTGACGCCGCATCGCTGCTATGCGCGCCTGTTCGTGCTGCTGCGGCCATTTCAAGTCACCCCGCCCTGGCAAAGCTTTCGCAAACTGGGCGGCATGAGCCCGATTCACGAGCTTGAATGGCGGGACGGCGAGGTACTGGTCAACCGGACAACGCGGCTCGTGACGCAGTCGGCCCCACAGGCGCACAGCCGGCCACGCTTCGGCGCATTGCGATTCGACGACGGTTTCATGCCCGACATCCTGAGTTCGGGCGAGCTCCCTGAGACGACACAGGTCATCGATCCATCCGGATTCGCGACCGGGACCATCTGCTTCGACCTGGTGCTTGCGCCCCATCAGGCGCTCGAGAGCAGCGTGGCTTGCGCAACGGCGGCGGCGCCCCATCCACTCGGCGAACCTGCTTATCACTGGGGCTCACGGCTGGCGGTGGGCCAATGGCGCGGCAACGGCTGGGCTGCGCAGGCGATCGCGGCGGCGCTCACCGCCACTGCGCAGGTCTTGGTCACGCGCGACGGTGCCGCGCTGCAGCCGGGGCCGCGCCGCTACACGCGCACCTGGATACGGGACGCCGCCATGATGAGCGCTGCGCTGCTGCGCATGGGTCATGCAGCGGAGGTGCGCGACTTCATCTTGTGGTACGAGCCCTTCCAGCGCGCCGACGGCTTCGTTCCTTGCTGCGTCGACCGCGATGGCATCGATTGGCTCGTGGAACATGACAGTCACGGAGAACTGTTGGCGCTGATCGGCGATTATTTTGCCTTCACCGCGGACGAAGACCTGATCCGTAAAATCTGGCCGAGCATCGAGAAGGCGGTGGGTTTTATCGCCGGTGCGCTGGAAGGCGCTGGCCTCATGCCGCCGTCGGTGAGCCATGAGGGATATCTTGCGCAGCCCGTGCATTCCTACTGGGATGATTTTTGGACCCTGCGGGGTTTGCGCGACGCGGTAGGGCTGGCCCGCGCGCTCGGCAACGCCGCCGCCGCGCAGCACTGGCAGGATCTTGGTATCCGCTTGAGCGCGTGCGTGTTCGCCTCGATAGAAACCACCCGCGCGCGCCGCCACTTGGATTTCATTCCCGGCAGCATCGAGTGGGCAGACTTTGATCCCACCGCGACGGCCAATGCCATCTACCTGTTGGGCGTGCCGCCGCAACTCGACCGGGCGGCAGTGGAACGGACATTTGATAAATACCTTGATGACTGGCATGCGAAACGCAGCGGCGCTCTGCAATGGACCAATTACACGCCCTACGAGATCCGCAACATCGGCGCCTTGGTGCGCCTGGGCAGACGCTCCGAGGCACTCGAACTGCTGCGCTTCTTCCTGTCCGATCGGCGCCCCGTCGCGTGGAATCAGTGGCCCGAAATAGCGTGGCACGATGAGCGCACGCCCGCGCACTTAGGCGATCTGCCGCATACCTGGATTGCTGCGGAATACGTGCTCTCGGTGCGCTCTCTGTTCGCATACGAGTTGGAAACGGAACCCGATTGCCTGATCGTGGCGGCAGGGGTCGCGCCCGAATGGCTCGAGGAGGACGGCGTGCAAGTGAACGCCATGCCGACCCGCTTCGGGCCTTTGACCTACTCGCTGCGCAGGGTGGACGAGCGCACCCTGCGCTTCGAGCTTGCGGGCGCATTACCCGCCAACATCGTGTTGCGACCGCCGTTTGCGACGCCGCTGCTCGGCGTCACCATGGGTGGCAGGGAGTTCACAGGTTTCGACGCGAACTCGGTGACGCTGCCGCGAAAACCCGCCACTTCGCCCATAGAAGTGATCTGCGTCACATCTGCGTGAAGGGTACGCCGGGTACCCGGGTGCTATCCTGCAAGCACTGTGTTAGAGCGACCGCCGGACAATTCCAACGCTGCCTCTGAAAGCGAAACCGCCCATCTGGGTTTTTCCCGCCAGATTGGACTCTTGAGCCGCACGATTTTCGGTTCGCCGGCCGGAAAAACCATCGCGCTGTTGATAGTCGCCATCATCGCGGTGGTCGGGGGGACCGCCTATGGGCAGATCCGGCTCAACAATTGGAACAGGCCGTTCTACGACGCACTGTCGCGCCGCGATCTGCGCGACTTTCTGTTCGAGCTCGGCGTCTTTTTCCTGATCGCCTTCTGCCTTCTGACGCTCAACGTCGCGCAGCGCTGGCTGGTCGAGACTCTGGAATTGAAGTCTCGTCAGGGACTGGTCTTGAGCCTGCTGCAGGATTGGATGCTGCCGCGCCGCGCATTTTGGCTGGCGAATGCGGGAGCCATGGGAGTCAATCCAGACCAGCGCATCGCCGAGGACGCCCGCAGATTGTGCGAGTTGTCGGCGGACCTCGCGGTAGGTCTACTGCAGGCCTCGGTGTTGTTCCTGACGTTTTCGGGCGTTCTGTGGGGCTTGTCGAAGAGTTACCTCTTCCACGTCGGGGACCGCGACTATACGGTCCCGGGGTTCATGGTTTGGGCGGCGACCATCTATGCGGGCATCGGCTCGCTGCTGAGCTATCTGGTGGGGCGATCATTGATCGGCCGTAACGCGCAACGCTATGCGCGCGAGGCGGACCTGCGCTTTTCACTGGTGCGCGTCAACGAGCACGTGGACGACATTTCGCTGGCGGCCGGCGAGGCCGACGAAAAACGACGCATCGAACTGAGTCTCGGGAACGTGCTCGCCGCAACGCGCCGCATCGTGATGGGTCATGCCAACCTCACCTGGGTGACCGCCGGTTTTGGATGGGTGACCATCGTTGCTCCCATCTTGGTGGCCGCGCCCCTGTACTTCAGCGGCAAGGTGACCTTTGGCGGCCTGATGATGGCGGCCGGAGCGTTCAGCCAGGCCCAATCCTCACTGCGCTGGTTCATCGATAATTTCAGCGCGATCGCCGACTGGCGCGCGCACTTGATGCGCGTCGCCAATTTTCGTTACGCGGTCATGAGCGTGCACGAACCGAGCGGCTTCACGAGCAGCATCAGCTACGCGGAAGGTGCCTCAGGGTCGATTTCGATCGAAGGGTTGGAGATCGTATCCTCGGCCCACAGCGACCGGCTCGAGGAGGAGCGTGTCGTGATCAAATCCGGCGAACGGGTGCTCATCCTGGGCGCGCCGGGGACCGGCAAGACGCAGCTGTTTCGGGCGCTGGCCGGCTTGTGGCCCTGGGGGCAGGGGCGCATCGTGAGGCCGGCCGGCGAGCAGATTTTTTATCTGCCCCGCGGCACCCCCTACATGCCACGCGGGACTTTGCGCGAAGTACTCGCATATCCTCAGAAGGCCGGCAATTTTCCCGATGCGGCGTTCAAGCGAGCGTTGTTCCGTTTGGGGCTGGAACGTCTCGCGCCGCTGCTCGACAGCACCCAACGTTGGGATCGCGAACTGAGTCAGGACGAACAGCTCAGCCTCGCGGTTGCGCGGATTCTGCTGCAAGCACCGCCGTGGATGCTGGTGGACGGCACTTTCGGTCAGCTCGATGACGATGTTCTGGCAGTGCTCATGGACATCTTCAGAAACGAGCTCAAGGAGACCGCCATCATTCACATCGGCGGCCCCGCCCAAGCTCACTCGATGTTCACGCGCACGTTGCATCTGGTCAAGGCGGAACGCCGCAGCGCCGCAGCGCTCGCCGAGGCTACGCCTGGCAACCACGCATGAGAGCCTTGCTGCATGCGGTGTTGCTCTTGGGTTTGAGTGCGCTCGCCTGCGTCGCCGCAGCGTCGGACCTTGAATTTCGCTCTCCGGCGTCTGCCGACAACGCGAAAGGCGCGCTGCAGGACCTGGCCGGCCGGATCGTGCCGGTGTACCAGGATCCCGATCCAGATCGTTACCTCGAGAACTTATCGGCGCTGCAAATGGTCGCGGGCAACTACGCTGCTGCGGATGAGTCGCGCCGCTCGCTTCACGACCGGCAGCGAAAAACGCGTGGGATCATCTTGGACATCTATGCGCGCGCACGGGCGGTCGCGGCCGGCAGTGGCATCAGCTTTGCCGACGCCTTCTCCAGGACCTACCGCGACGCGATGACGCGGCTCGGTGACCTCGATGCGTATCGTGTGAATGAATGGTTCCGGGCTTCACCCACCCTCTACAAGGACGCGTTCCAGAAGCTGCTCGATCAGCAGCGCGCCTCCGACAGCATCGGACAGTCCGCCGCGTTCGATTTGTTCTGGGCATATCTGTACTACGATGCCTACCGCAGCTTCGCCCCATCGATCGGGGCGCTCACGATGGAGGACGACGCCCGGCGCTACGAGGTTGCTGACCATATCCTGATCAAGACTCGCCGCGGCGCCGACATTGCCGCCATGTCGGTGCGTCCGCGCGGCAACCCCAAGCCGCTCACGACGTTGCTGGAATACACCATTTATGACTCCATCAATCACGCCAAGGAGTGCGCTTCGCGCGGCTATGTCGGGGTCGTCGCTTTCGTTCCGGGCGTGCACGGGACCACGGCGTCAACGGTCCCTTACCAGGATGATGGCGACGACGCCCGGGCCGTCATCGATTGGATCGCCAAGCAGCCATGGAGCGACGGCCGCGTGGGCATGTACGGAGAGGGCTACAGCGGCTTTACGCCTTGGGCCGCAGCGAAACGCCTGCCCGCCGCATTACAGGCGATCGCCACGTCGGCGCCGAGCGCACCGGGGGTTGACGTTCCGATGGCCGGAAACATCTTTCAGAACTCCGCCTACCGCTGGTCCTTGTACGTCACCGACAAGAATGCCGCCGACGAAAAAGACTACTACGACGATGCGCTATGGCGCGCGCTCAACGAGAAATGGTACCTGAGCGGCAAACGTTACCGGGATTTTGGCAGCATTTACGGCACGCCGAACCCGATTTTTTTACGCTGGCTCAATCACCCCAGCTACGACCGGTTCTGGCAGGCGATGCTTCCCTATCGGGATGAGTTCGCCAAGATCAACATCCCCGTGCTGACGATGACCGGGTACTACGCGGGCAGCCAGCCCGCTGCGCTTTATTACTTCATGCAGCATCATCGCTATAACCCGCACGCAGATCACACGCTGTTCATCGGCCCTTACGACGATGCGGTCATGCAGCGCGGACCGCTCGAAATCTTGCAAGCGTATCCGGTGGATCCGGTCGCGCTGGTGGATGTGCGCGACCTTCGCTACCAATGGTTCGACCATGTATTCAAAGGCGCCGCTGCACCGCCGTCGTTGTCAAAGCACGTCAACTTCGAAGTGATGGACGCGAATGAGTGGCGGCATAGCGACTCGATCGAGGCCATGGCGAACAGCACGATCCGCTACTACCTCGACCCGGCCGCGTCCAAGGACGGGCATCATCTCAGCCAGCGCAAGGTCTCGCGCGCCGGGTTCGTGCATCAAACGTTGAGCCTCGAGAGCCGCACGGACGCAGCCTGGGTACCGTCGCTCGATCTGATCAGCAAGAGCTTGGTGCCCCATAACCACGTGTTGTACGAGAGCGATCCCCTGCCGGCGGCGGTGGAGCTCAATGGTCTGTTCACGGCACGGTTGGATTTCAGCGTCAACAAGATGGACCTGGACTTGAACATCATCCTGTACGAGAACACGGCCGACGGCGACTACATCCGATTGTTCAGTCCTACAAATGAAGCGCGGGCAAGCTACGCGCGCGATCGCGCGCACCGGCACCTGCTCAAAGCCGGGGAACGGCAAACCTTGAATTTACGCGCTGAGCGCATGACCAGCCGCCGGCTTCAGGCCGGCAGCCGCTTGGTCGTGATACTCGGCATCGGCAAGCGCCCCGACCGGGAGCTCAACTACGGCACGGGCGAGGACGTCAGTGTCGAGTCGATTGACGATGCTGGGGCGCCGATCAAGATTCGCTGGTATGGCGACAGCTACGTCGAGGTGCCAGTCAGCCGCTAGCAGCTCGTCACACTCATCCGCGAGTTGCGGCATGCGTTATACTTCTCCGCAGCATTGCGAAACGTCCGGCGCCGGGAGTTCTTCGTGCCAAGCATCGACAGGGGGTTGCACGCGCTCGCGCAGCATCTCAAATCCAGGCGTGAAGCCATTTTGCGGGCGTGGCGGACTGCGATCAGACGGGATCCGTGCTTGAGCAGCGGCGACGCGCTGCCTAATGTCGATCTCTACGATCACATTCCGGCATTGCTGTCGACCTTCGAACGGCAGCTCGAGGGAACCCCCGCGGCGCCCGAGCAACAGGGCACGGGTCGCGCCCAGGCCGCGGCGCACGGCCTGCAGCGCTGGCAACAGGGCTACGATCTGCGCGAAGTCACCCGCGAACTCGGCAAGCTCAACGAGATCGTGGTCGCCGAGCTTGGTGCATACGCCCAGGTGGATGCCGACGCTACGCGCGAGGCGAGCATCCAATGGGCCGCGCTCTACAGTACGGGCTTCGAGGAGAGCGTCGCCCAATACTACCAATTGCAGCAGCAGGAGGCGGCCGGACACGTCAAAGACCTCGAAAACGCGCTCGAGGCCATACGACAGATGGAGAAGCAGCGCGCCGATCTTTGGCGCCAGGCGGCGCACGATCTGCGCGGCAACCTTGGGGTCGTTGCCAATGCGACCGTGGGCCTGAGCCACGGCGGCCTGCGCGAGCCGCTGCGCGACAACTTCGTCAGGATTTTGATGCGCAATGTGACTTCGCTGCACCACCTGCTCAACGACGTCACCGATCTGGCGCGTTTGCAGGCCGGCGCCGAGCCGCGGCGCTTGAGTCTGGTCGATGTGTCGAACGTGCTACAGCAATTGTGCGAGGGCATCAGATCGATCGCGCAGGAACGTCGCTTGTTCCTGCGCTGCGAGGGTCCCGAAGCATTCGCGGTCGAGGGCGATGAGGTGAAAATCCGCCGCATCGCGCAGAACCTCATATTGAATGCGGTCAAGTTCACGAACGCAGGCGGCATCACCGTCGGTTGGGGCGACAGTGACGGTGATGGCCATGATCCAAAGCGCTGGGAATTGCGAATCTCAGATACCGGCCCTGGCTTGCACAGCGGCTCCGACAAGCCTCTCACCGACGCGCTCGAGAGAGCGCAGCATCGCACTGAGGATGCCGAGCACCGGGATGGCGAAGCGCACGGATCCTCGGCTTCATTGGTGCCGGACTCCGACGCCACACGCTCGCTGACGCCGGCGCCCGGCGCATCGGCGCCCGGCGCAACCGGCGAGGGCGAGGGGCTGGGATTGTCCATCGTCAAGAGGCTGTGCGACCTGCTGGATGCGACGATCGAAGTCACTTCGGAAGCGGGAGTCGGCACCACGTTCCGCATTCTCCTGCCCCGGCGTTACCCGATGTAGCGGGAAACCGCGAGTCGCTCGCCCTTCAGGCCGCGAGGTCGTAGCACCACGGTCGCCGCCAGCAGCACGCCGATGACGACGATGCGCAGCGCCGCGGCGCGCGCTTGGGCTCCAGGTGGGAGAAGCCAGCTCGTGGCGAAGCCGGTGGCGCTCCAGATCGCCGTCACCAGCAAGGCACCCAATAGCGCACCGACATTGTTTCCCGAACCGCCGATGATCAACATGGTCCAGACCTGGAATGTCAGTTCCGTCTGGAAATTCTCCGGGGCAATGAAGCCGATCATGTGTGCCTGCAACGCGCCCGCCAGACCCATGACGGCTCCTCCCAAGCTGAAAGCCTGAAGCCGATAGCGCAACGCGCTCTTGCCGAGCGCGGCGGCCGCGCGCTCGTCTTCGCGCAATGCACGCACCACGCGTCCCCACGGACTGCGGGCGAGGGTTTCGAGCACGGTCAGCACTGCGATCACCAAAGCGCCGACGAGCGCGAGATTGATGAGTCCGAACGACAATGGTCGATCGATGAGCGCTTGAAACGGCCGCGGGATGAAATTGATGCCGAACGAACCACCGGTCAGATGCTGGGCGTTGCGCAGCACGACCTGTACGAGAACGGCAAATCCGAAGGTCGTGATGGCAAGATAATCGGACTTGAGCCGCAGCGTCGCCGCGCCCACGAGGGCTGAAGCGGCGCCGGAAGCGGCCATCGCGCAAATCCATCCGGCCGCGATCGGCCATTCGTAGCCGCCCAGACGTCCTTGCAGCGGCGGCGACGTCAACAAGGCCGAAGTGTATGCGCCTATCGCCACGAAACCGGCGACCCCGACATTGAAAAGCCCCATCTTGCCCCATTGCAGATTTAGCCCCAAGCACATCATGCCGCTGATGAGTGCCATGGTCAGCACGGTGCTTGCGTAGACGATCACCCTAGGCTCCTGGGCTCTGTGGCGTCATGGGCTTCGCCCGAACAAGCCCGTGGGTCGCAGCAACAGCACGGCGATCACGATGAAGAATGCGACAGCCGCACGCCACTGCGCGCCCCACCACTGCACCGTCGCCGCCTCCACCAGACCGATGATCAAACCGCCCACCAACGCGCCGGGCACGCTCCCGACACCGCCGAGAATTGACGCGGCGAACAACGGCAGCAACAATTCGGCGCCCATCGAGGGGCGGATTTGCACCAGCAGGCCGAGCATCACGCCCGCGGCGCAAGCCAATGCGCCCCCGACGAACCAGGTCACGCGGATCACGTGTGCGACGTCGATGCCTGCGAGGCGTGCCAGCGCCGGATTTTCGCTGACCGCACGCATCGAACGGCCGATGTCGGTGCGCGTGATGACCAGCGTCAAGACGCAAACCAAAATGAGCGCCACGGCGAGCAGCATGATCTGATCGGGAGTCACACGCAGACCCTTCATGAGGGGTATCGCGATTTGCAGCTCCGTCGATAAATAGGCTTGGCGCGACGGCACCACGGCCTCGAGCAGCGCCCGCAGCGCCATCGAGACGCCGAAACTCGCGATCACCGCCGAGATCGAGGCGCCGCGGCTGCGCAGGGGGCGAAACAGGATGGCATCGAGCGCCACCGCCATGACGCCTATGATGACCATCGCCGCCAAAGAGGCGGCCACGACATTCCAGCCAACCGACAGCGCGCCGATGGCGTCCGCGGAAGACGGCAGCAGCGCTGCGATCGCCGCCGCCAGTCCCCATGCCAGGTAACAGCCCCAGGAGATGAACTCGCCTTGCGCAAAATTCGCAAAGCCGAGAATCGAATACGTCAGTGTGACGCCGATCGCTCCCAATCCAATCGTGGCCCCGGCGATCAGTCCGTCGGCGAGAAATTGAACGCTCAATGCCGCGTGCCTCCGCCGGCCGGCGCCGTAGCCTGTCCCCCGAGGTACAAAGCGCCGACCTGCGGGTCCGCGGCCAGCGCGGCCGCGGCGCCTTCACGAGCATTGCGGCCTTCGACCAGAACATAGGCCCGGTCAGCGATCGATAATGCGGCCCGCACGTTTTGCTCGACCAGCAAGATGCCGACGGCGGACCCGCGAATTTCGCTCAATTTGCGGAACAACTCGCCCGCCGCTTTTGGGGAAAGACCCGCCGAAGGTTCATCCAGAAGCAACACTCTGGGTGTTACCACCAACGCGCGCGCCATCGCGAGCATCTGGCGTTGACCGCCGGACAAGCGGCCCGCGGGAAAGGCCCACTGGCGCCGCAATTCCGGAAAGATGTCGCACACGGCGGCGATCGCCGCCGCGCGCCGCGCAGCGGCGAGGGGCTGGGCTGAAATCCGCAAATTATCCGCAACGGTGAGGGTCGCGAATACGTTATCCGTCTGCGGCACGTAGGCGATGCCTTTGCGCACCCGTTCGTGCACGGGTATGTCACGCAGGTCCTCGCCCCCGCACAGGATTCGTCCGGCGCCGATCGGCACCAGTCCGGCGACGGTTTTGACCAACGTCGATTTACCCGCGCCGTTCGGGCCGAGAACCGCGACCAATTCGCCGTGCCCGACGTGCATCGAAACGCCATTGACGACCGGCGCGCCGGGTTCGTATCCGGACACCAGATCCTCGACGCTCACCAACGGCGAGGCATTCACGCCGCTGCACCGCTCAAGTAAGCGTCGATGACCCGTGGATCGCGGGTCACTTCGAGGGGCGGCCCTTCCATGAGTTTCTTGCCGGCCGCCATGACGTACACATGCTGGCATAGCCGCGCGATCATTTGCATGTTGTGCTCGACGATGAGAAAGGTGATGCCACGCTGGTTGAGCGCCGCGATACGCTCGATGATGATGTCGAGCAGTGCCGGATTGACCCCGGCCGCCGGCTCATCGAGCAGGATCAAGGACGGTTCCGCCATGAGCACACGGGCCAACTCGAGAAGCTTGCGCTGACCGCCGGACAAGACTCCCGCGGGCTGTTTAGCGTGATTCGCGAGGGCGACGAACTCCAATATCTCCATGGCCCGGGCAAAGGCGTCAGCCTCTATACGCGCCACGCGTTTGCGCGCGAACCAATTGGGCCAGATGCGCTCACCCGCATGATCTTGACGGCCGAGCATCACGTTCTCGATGACCGTCATGGCGCAAAAAGGCCGTGGTATTTGGAACGTGCGTCCCAGACCCGCCGCCAATCGGGTATCGGCAGCGTGGTTGCCGACTGCACGTTCGCGCAGGAACACCTGCCCACTGGTCGGCTGGCGGTCCCCGGCAAGAATGTCAAAAAGCGTGCTTTTCCCCGCTCCGTTCGGACCGATGAGTCCGCACAGGTCGCCCGCCCTTATGGACAAGGACACACCCTCGAGCGCACTGAAGCCGCCGAAGCGCATGCAAACGTCAGCCGCCCGGAGGATGGGAACGCCGGGCGCAGGGGCGCCTTGCACGGGCGCGCGCTCCGCGGGGTCGCGGGAGGCAGGGTCGGCGTAACTATTCAAAGGTTGCGTGGGGCATGGAGCACGGCGTGAGTTAGTATTACCCGCCGCAGGCCTCTGCGCTAATTTAAACCGTGAGCAAACGCCTATCAGCCGGTCGAACTGCCTCGATTTTTCCCACCTGATGATCCGTGCAGCCGCGTTGCTCGCCGTCATAGTCGGGCCGCTCGCAGCCCGGGCCGCGGATTGCACCATCACGATCGGCGTGATCTTCGAGCTGACCGGAACGACCGGTGAATACGGTCAGGCCGCGGCCAAGTCCGTCGAGATGGCGCTGCGCGACCTCAATGATGCGGGCGGCGTTCGCGGCTGCCGTCTCGTTACCGACACCATGGACTCCCAAGGCCAGCCGACGGTGGCCGTCGACGCGGCCAACCAACTGGTGCAGCTCAAGAAGGTTCCCGTGCTCATTGGAAGCATCGTTTCCGCGACGACGATACCGATCCTCACGTCGGTGACTGGGCCCGCGCGAATCGTACAAATGTCTCCTGCGGCCTCCTCGCCCAAGCTCACCTCGCTCGCGCGCGACGGCAAGACCAATGGCATGTTCTTCCGCATGATCACCTCCGATGCGCTACAGGGGAGTGCCGCGGCGAAATGCGCGCTGGATCATGGTATGCGGCGCCTGGCAGTCGTGTACGTCAACGATGATTTCGGTGCCGGCCTCTACGCCGAGTTTGCACGCGCGTTCAAAGCATTGGGTGGAGTGATCGTCGCGAGCGTCCCGTATCAGGCGAGACAGGCCAGCTATGCATCCGAAGTCACGGCTGCCTTGGATGCACCGGCCGATGGCCTGTATCTCATCTCGACGCCGGTCGATGGTGCGGCCATCGCGCGGGCCTGGATATCGCAGGGAGGACCGCGGCGATTTCTGCTCAATGACGGCATGAACAGCGCCGCATTCATCGCAAGCGTGGGCGCGAAGTATCTGAATGAGGCTTACGGCACCTCTTCCGGCACCAACCCCACCGCCTCGACGCGATATTTTCAGGATCAGTACCCGGCTTTTGCGCACATCGATCCGAACAGCCCCGCCGCGGATCGCGCCTACGACGCGGGAGCCATCATCGGCTTGGCGCTTGCCGCGGCCGGCAGCACGCAATCGGCAGCCATCCGCGCCGCCATCTACCGCGTGACGGATCCGAAAGGCAGCGTGATCCACGCCGGTAAGGACGAGTTCAGCCGCGGCCTCGAGCTGTTGCGGGAGGGCAAACCAATTCGCTATGAAGGCGTGATCGGTCCGGTGTCATTCGATGCGTCCGGGGACATATCCGGGCCGTTTCGTTTGTGGAAAATCAGCGGCGGCGCGGTGACGACGATCGGGGAAATGAGTGCCGATGATGTCAGCGCGGTCAAACAGCGGATCGGCGGTTGAAGCGGCCCGAGCGTCATCGACTGGCGGCTGATCTCGAGATCAGCCGCATCGTCACCGGCTTGTGGCAGGTTGCCGACATGGAGCGCGGCGGCAACGTGCTCGATCCGCAGCAAGCATCGTCGGCGATGCTCGAGTACGCGCGCGCGGGCTTCGATACCTTCGATATGGCGGACCATTACGGCAGCGCCGAGCTCATCAGCGGGCGGTTCCTGGCCCGTCTGCGCGCAGGCGAGGCGGCCGGTCCGACGCCGCCGCACGTGTTCACCAAATGGTGTCCCAAGCCCGGACCGATGCCGCGTGACGTCGTGCGGGCGGGCGTACAGAGAAGTCGTGAACGGCTCGGGGTCGATACCATCGACCTGCTGCAATTTCACTGGTGGAGTTTCGAGCATCCGGCCTATGTCGATGCCTTGCAGGAACTGGCGGAGCTCAAGAAAGAAGGCATCATCCGCCACATCGGCCTCACCAATTTCGACACCGCCCATCTGCACCTATTGGTAAAACACGGCATTCCGATCGCGACCAATCAAGTCTGCTTCTCGCTTCTGGACCGGCGTGCGGCGCTCGACATGAGCAGGTTTTGTCTCGAGAACGGCATCCGCCTGCTGGCGTACGGCACGCTGGCCGGCGGGCTCATCTCGCAGCGATGGTTGGGAGTCCCTGAGCCCGCGGCCACCGACATCGATGATTGGAGCAAGATGAAGTACAAACGCTTCGTCGACACGATCGGCGGTTGGGCCGTTTTCCAATCGATCCTGCAGGCGCTCGACCGTATCGCCAAGAAGCACCGGGTTTCCATTCCAAACGTCGCGACACGCTGGGTACTCGAGCAGCCGGCCGTAGCGGCGGTCATCATCGGTGCCCGCCTCGGGGAGAGCGAGCATCGTGCGGACAACCTGTCGCTATTTTCTTTCGCGCTCGACGCTGCGGACCGTGCGGTTCTCGATGAGGCGTTGGCCGAGGCCGTGATGTTGGACGGGGATTGCGGCGATGAATACCGCAGGGCCCCGTTCCTGACGGCATCGGGCGACCTGACGGATCATCTGGAATCGGTACCGCGCGTATTCACGGCGACGCCCGCCGTCCATCGCCCGCAGCGCATGCAGGTCTCCACGGGCAGCACGTGGGAGCGCATTGCCGGCTACAGCCGCGCCGTTCGCATCGACAACCGGATTCTAGTGAGCGGCACCACCGCCACCAATGCCTTCGGACTGCCGGTGTGCCCGGGCGATGCGGCGGGTCAGGCAACATTCATACTCGACAAGATCGCGGCCAGTCTCGCGCCGCTCGGAGCCTCCCTCTCCGATGTCGTCAGAACGCGCATCTACCTGAAGGACGTGGATCAATGGGAGGCGGTATCCCGCATTCACGGCCGCTACTTTGGCGACGTTCAGCCGGCAAATACCCTGATCGAGGTGTCGCGCCTGGTGGGGGACTACGCCGTCGAAATCGAAGCGGAGGCGATCATCGACCGTCCCGCCCAGTGATGTTGCCAAGGGCCCCTCGAGCAACTTTCATAGCCGCGAGCACGCTCTATGGCGTCGGTCCTTCGCCGAGATAATGGCGGAAATAATCGACCAACTTGTGGTAGGCAAACCGTGTTTGCGCCAAACCTTCAGTATCCCAGCCGTGCGGTGATGCCGGCAGCACCACCAGATTGACATCGTTGCCCTGTAGAATCAATCGCTCTACCAAGGTGATCGAGTCCTTGAACAGCACGACGTCGTCCTTCATGCCATGAATGATCATGAGGTGATCCTGCAGGGCGCCGGACTGCAAAAAAGCGGATGACTTTGCGTACTGGGCGGCGTGGTCCTGCGGCGCCATCATGGTGCGCATCTCGCCGGTCTCCGCATGGAACAAACTGGTCGCCGGCGCACCCGCCACGCCCGCGCGGTATACCCCGGGTTTCTTGAATAGCGACATCGTCGTGAGCAGCCCGCCATAGCTCGAGCCCCAGATGCCGACGCGCCGCGCATCGACATAGCCTTGGCCGATCAGGTAGCGCACGCCGCTGTAAAGATCCTCGACATCGACCCCACCGTAGTCCTCGCGGATGCGCTGGCGAAACAGTTTTCCATGTCCCGAGCTGCCGCTGATGTCGACGTTCATGATGACGTAGCCCTGCTGCGCCAGGTACTGGTCCAGCCCCCACGTCGGATGGTAGATCCGGCCACCCCATCGGTTGTGAACCGTGTTGCTATAGACCGAGCCTAAGATGGCGGGATATTTGCGCGCCGGATTGAAATCGGGCGGCAGCGTGATTCTCGCGTGCAGGATGGTGCCGTCGTTCACGTTGGGAAACTGCACGTACTTCGCCGCGACCCAATGATAGTCGTCGAATTCGGGCAGCGGCGAGTGCGTGACCTGGCGCGCAGGCGCCGCGCCGGCCCGCGTAGCGGCGAGATACAAATCCGGCGGCGTCACGTCGTTCGAGAAGATGTCAGCGATCCAGCGCCCATCCGGCGAGACCAGCGGCTCGTGGTTGCCCGCGAGCACGGTGACTTGCAGCGGCGCGCCGCCCTTGAGCGGTATGCGAAACGCCTGCCGCTCCTCCGCCTTGCCGGCATTGGCGACGAATATGAGTGCCCGCGCTTTGGCGGAGACGCAGGCGGAGAACACCGCCCAATCGCCCGCAGTCAAGCGTGCAGCCTCGCCGCCGGCCAAGGACTGGTAATAGAGGTGGTAGTCATTGTCGCGGTCGGAAGTGAAATACACGCCCTTGCCGTCGGGAGCCCAGTCGGCCCACCACTCCGCCGTCACATTGTGCGGATCGACTTCGCGCAGCAGTTGCCTGGATTGGCCATTCGCCGGATCGACCAGCAGCAGGCGCCGCTCCTTGATGTACAGATCGCTGCTGTCGACCAGCAATGTCGCGCCGTCGGGTGACCAGGCAACGGAGAATATCGGGTCGAGCGGACTGCCGCCGAGCGACGCCCATTGCACCTCCCCGCCGGCCGCGTCGATCAAGCCTATTCGCCTCGACTCGGAAGGCTCGCCGGGAAAGGCACGTTTTACCAAGGGCATGCGCGTCTCTTCGGCCAGGTAATCCGGAATGCCGCGTTCGCGCACTTGCCGCAGGTCGGTCTCGATGAACGCCAAGCGCCGGCCATCGCTCGACCAATACAAGGCCTCCACGGCGACGTCCTTGATGCCCGGCGCATAGATCTGTCTCGCTGTGGGCCTCTCCGCTTCGAGGTCCATGACCCACAAATCGCCCGCCGACAAGAAGGCGATGCGGTTGGAGCGCGGAGCCGCTACCACGTCCGACTGCGCAGCATCGCCGGTGGCCAAGCGTTGCGGCGCCTGGCCCGGCAGCACGCGATACAGCTGACCGTGCAAATTGAACACCAGGTGCTTCGAATCCGCCTCCCACACGACGGCGGCCACGCCGTGATCGTTCTCGGCGCGCTCCACGGCCTGCAATTTCGCGATGTCCTTGCCGGGACTTTCGACGGGCGGCGACTGCGGCATGCGGGTGACCCGAAGCGGCCTGCCGGTTTGCACGTCGGTCATCCAAACGTCGTAAAAATTCGTGCCCGCGTCGTTCCACAGGAATGCCACACGACGGCTGTCGGGAGACCATGTGGGGTCTTTGGGCTGTGATCCGATGACCCATGGGAGGCTGTAGAGCCGGTCGAGGTCGAGTCTTTTGGCGGCAGATTCAGTGCCTGCGTGTGCCCATAACGTGAGCAAGCAGGACGCGGTGGCAACGGAACGAAGTGCGCATGGTCTCATCACGGATCTTTTTAAAGCCCTGTATGCCGGTACAATGCACGGGAGCGCACGGGGACGCCAGTGCGCCGAGTCAACCATGAACGATCGCGGCAAAATCACCACGACAATCCACCCCACCGCGCTCGTGGAAGATGGCGCGCAACTCGGCGACGCCTGCATCGTACACGCCCATGCGATCGTCGGCCGGCATTGCATCTTGGAGAACGAGGTCGAGGTCCATCCATTCGCCGTGCTCGGAGGTCCTCCGCAGGACCTGAGTTTCGACAGCCGGATCCAGTCGGGCGTTCGAATCGGTGCGCGCACCGTGATTCGCGAGCAGGTGACAGTCAATCGAGCGACGCATGAGAATGGGTTTACCGAAATCGGCGCTGATTGCTTCATCATGACGGCTGCCCATGTGGCCCATGACTGTCGAGTTGGTCGGCGCGTAATCATGGCAAATGCCGTGCTGCTCGGCGGCCATGTGCAGATCGGCGATCATGCCTTCCTCGGTGGCGGCGCCGTGGTCCACCAGCACGGTCGAATCGGCGAGAGCGCGATGATCGCCGGCGGGTCGCGCATCACGGAGGACGTGGCGCCGTTTTGCCTGTGTGCCGAACGCAATGACGTTCTCGGCCTCAACCTCGTGGGTCTGCGCCGGCGCGGCTTCACGCGCGAGGTCGTTCAAGACATCAAGCTCGCTTATCGCCGCGTGCACGCGGCAGGGGGAAATCGGCGCAATGCCGCTGCAGCGCTGCTCGAGCAGAAGGCTTATGCCAGCGAGCAGGCGCGCCATTTCCTCGAATTCTATGTAGGCGGAAACCGCCGGCTTGCGCGTCCGCGCTCGCGGGTTTTGGACGCATGACCTCTCGTCGCATGACCTCTCGTCGCATGACCTGCCGTCAGCGCTTTACTACCGCGCCTGGGGCCGGCCGCCTCTTCTGGCCCGTCAGAGCCTTCAACACACTGCCGCCCATGATGAACCGCACCGTCGGGCTACTCGCATGCTCCTTGGCAGACTGGCAGGCCCTCACACGCGGCACCCTACTACGAGCCGGCTTGCTGGCAACCGTCCTCGCAACCAGCGGATGCAATTCCATGCAGCAACCCATGCAAACTGTGCCTCACGTCGATCTGCCCCGCTACATGGGCGACTGGTATGTCATCGCCAATATTCCTTACTTCGCTGAGAAGGGTTGCGTCGACTCGGTCGAAAGTTATGCACTGCGGCCCGATGGCAAGATCGACAATTGGTTCACCTGCCGCGAAAAATCCTTCGATGCTCCCATGAAGCGCAAGGCCACCGCGGTGGCGACCGTGAAGGACACGACCACCAATGCGTCGTGGGTGGTCAGATTTTTCAAGATCATTTCGGTCAAGTATTTGATTCTGGATCTCGATCCCAATTACCAATGGGTCGCGGTCGGCCACCCGTCGCGCAACTATGGCTGGATCATGTCGCGATCCAAGTCGCTGCCCGATCAGACCTATCAACAGATCCTGAGTGATCTGAAGAATCAGGGGTACGATACGGCGAAGTTCCAGAAGGTGCCGCAAGCCCCCGCCCCAGGCGGTAACGGCACAGGCGGTAACGGAACACACGGGCGCTAAGAAGAGGGCTGCATGGCGCTTGGCGCTCCTCTGGTCCACCTCGCCGCGACCGCGGCGGCCTTACTCGCGACGATTTTTGCGCTCGTCTGGTGGATCAGCGTGCGCATCGGAAATTATGGCTATCTGGATGCCATCTGGTCGCTGAGCATTGCCATCGTTGCGCCCCTCTATGCCCTATTGGGCAACGGCGATCCCACGCGCCGGTGGGCGTTTGCCGCTGTGGGTACGGCGTGGAGTTTACGGCTCGGCCTATACGTCGTGATTCGCGTAACGCGGCATCACCCGCAGGAAGACGCCCGGTATCGTACGCTGCGGCAAAAGTGGCCGACCCCAGGCCGCTTTCTGCTGTTCTTCGAATTGCAGGCGCTCATCGCGCTCATGTTCTCGACGCCGTTTCTGTTGGCATCGATCGAACCGAGTGCGCGAATGTCGCCGCTGGAAATCTTCGGCCTCATCCTCGCCGTGCTGGCAACCGCAGGGGAATCCCTCGCCGATTGGCAGGCGCAGCGGTTCAAGCATCGGACGCACGACAAGGACGCCGTCAATGACGTCGGCCTATGGCGCTACTCGCGGCATCCCAATTATTTTTTCGAGTCCTTGGTATGGTGGGGATTGTTCGTCGCGGCACTGCCGTTTCCGCACGGGTGGCTCACGGTTGTCTGCCCGCTGTTGATGCTCTACCTGCTGCTGAATGTGACCGGGATACCGCTGACCGAAAAACATTCCCTGCAGAGCCGCGGCGAGACGTATCGGCAATATCAGCGTAGGACGAGCCGGTTCATTCCGTGGTTTCCGAGGACGCACTGATAGCCGACCTCAGTCCCCAAAGGCCCATCAAACGTACGAGGCTTTCCTCGCTATGTGCTCGGGTGTTCCTTTCTCCACTCCGTGACCGCAGCCAACGTGTTCGCGACATGATCATCGGGACTCAACGCCGAATAGGCATAGATGATCTTGCCCGTCGGCGCAATGACGTAGGACGTGCGATTGGCATAGGACACGAGCGGAATCCGGGCATCGTACGACTTGGCAATTTTCAAATCCGGGTCCGCAGCCACGGCAAATTTACTGCGGCATTCGCTCACGGAGAACTTGTTCAACGTGTCGATGTCGTCGTGGGAGACGCCGATCACCGTGGCGCCGAGCGCATGGAACTTCTCGGTCGCTTCGGCAAACTCGTGCGCTTCCACGGTACATCCCTTGGTGAAGGCGGCTGGATAGAAATACAACACGACCGGGCCGGACTTTAACGCCGCGGCCAGAGCGAACGTGAATGGCTTGCCCGCAAGCGTCGCCTGCGTGGTGAAGTCGGGAGCGGCCTCGCCCGGTTTGAGCGCCGCGAACACCGGTGTGGCGAGCGCCGCTAAAGCCGTCAGCGCAGCGACTCGGAGGACACCGGTGCGCAAGAATGCCGCCGCTCCTGCGCCGGTCAATGCAGTAAATCCTTCGGTACGTTGCCGCCGTTGGCCGCGAGTTTTTGCAGCACGGTTTGGTGCAGCCACATGTTCATCTGCGCCGAGTCGCCCATTTTTGTCGCCGGACAGCCCAGTTCGGTTGCCAGTTGCTTGCGCGCGTTGAGACTGCTGTCCAGATCGAGCAGCTTCATCAAGTCGACGATGGATACGCGCCAATTGAGCTTTTCGGGATTCTTCGCGGCCAGCGCTTCCAGTCGACCGACCACGTCGACCACGCTGATCGCGACGGGCGCCGGGGCGGCTGGGGCCGCAGGTGCAGCATCAGGCGCGGCAGTCGCGGCCGGTTGAGTCGCCTTAGGCGCGGAGCCGAAGCCGAGCTTACTTAAGATACTGGCGAATATACTCATGTAGTAGTCCCGACCCTCATGGTGAATGCCGGTATTCTATCTCACGGGATCCGCGGTATGTCCCCTATCGGCGAGCTAAGGTCTCGCGCTATTGTCGGGCGTTGCCTTCGTGTACAGTAGTGGTGCTGGCTCGGAAACGTTTTGCGAACAGGCGACATGTTTTCAGAAACAAGAAGGGCACCGAATGCACGGATCGCTTCATTGGGGGGATGTCGATGACCAAGTGGTTGATGCTTTTCGGCGCGGCCCTGACCGCAGGCTTCGTTAGCGGCTGCGGAGACAGCAGCGGAACTTCGGCGGTTGCAACGTCGACCGCACATGGAACGCTGGCGATAAACCCGCCATTTCGGATCGCTTCGCTGGACGCACCGACGTTTCAGGCGAGTTTGAGTGCCAACACCACCGGCGCGTCGCTGCTGGAAATCGCCGGCAATCCGGTTTGCGGAGTGGATTTTTATCACGTCGAGTTCTGGACGCTCGGCGGCGCGGGGGAGACCACCGAATCCTCGGGCGCGTTGATGGTGCCGACCGGCTCGACGGCAAGTTGTACGGGTCCACGTCCCATTCTTCTCTACGCGCACGGCACGAATCCAAACAAGGCGCTCGATATCGCCGACCCCACGGACAGCACCAACACCGAAGGCATATTGATCGCGGCCATGTTCGCCGCGCAGGGGTATATCGTGGTCGCGCCCAACTATGCGGGCTACGACATCTCCACGCTTGGATATCATCCGTTCTTGAACGCGGTGCAGCAGTCTGGCGAGATGATCGACATCCTCACGGCGGCGCGCGCGGCATTGCCGAATACGTTGAGTTCGGCGACCAGCGACAGCGGCAAGCTGTTCGTCACGGGCTACTCAGAAGGCGGGCATGTGGCGATGGCCACGCAGCGCGCGCTGCAGCAAAGCGGTGCGACAGTGACTGCGGCGGCGCCGCTGTCGGGACCCTACGCCTTGGAAGCCTTCGGCGACGCGATCTTTCTCGGTGACGTCGATCTCGGCTCGACCGAGTTCACGCCGTTGCTGGCCACGAGCTATCAAAAGGCCTACGGCAATATCTACTCCACGCCGAGCGATCTCTTTTCCTCGACCTATGTAAACGGCATCGAGACGCTGCTGCCGAGCGATACGCCCATCGATACGATTTACTCCAGCGGGCTGCTCCCCGAGACCGCACTGTTCGACAGCACCACGCCGGTCGTCAGCATCAGCGGCCAGGCTGCGGAGTCGGCCGAGCTCACAGCGCTGCTGTCGGTTCCCGGCAGCGCGAATTATCCGCTACCCCCAACCGCGCAAACGCCGCTGTTCGCGCTCGGATTCGGTTCGCCCTACCTCGTCAACAATTCGTATCGCGTCGCCTACGCGGTCGATGCGTTGTCGGATCCCGATGGCGCGGTGCCGACCCCAAGCGCCGGCGTACCGCTGGCCGCCACCGAGCCGCAGCAGCCGCTGCGGCAAGCCTTCTACAAGAACGACTTGAGAAACGGCGCCTGGGCGCCGAGTTCTCCGACTTTGCTGTGCGGCGGTGATGCGGACCCGACGGTTTTCTTCTCGGTGAACACCGGGACCATGGCAGCGTTCTGGAGTTCGTTGGTGCAAGCGGGCCTGATCACGGTTTTGGATGTGAGTGGCACCCCTTCCGGGCCATTCGCGGCCGTGCAAACCGAATTCCAGGCCAGTCAAGCTGCCCAGCTCGCCCTCTACCAGACCGCTGCGGGCGGCGGTCTGACGTTGGCGGCGGCCGAGCAGCAGATCGTGGAGAATTACCACGGGTCGGTGGCGCCCTTCTGTGCGGTTGCCGCTCGCGCGTTCTTCGATCAATTTTAAGAGGAAGCGCCATGCCTAAGATTACCTTCCGGGCGCGCACGATCTGCGCACTGACCTTGGCGACCGCCGCCCTCTGCGCCGCACCGGCTTACGCCGATGACACGCCCAACAGTGCACGCATCGGTCTTTATTCTGTTTTCTATCATGTCTCGACGGAGGGCCTGGAGGGGCCTTATGTGCCGCCCGGAACCAGTCTTAATGCCAAAAACCTCAACACCCTGTACTTAGGTTATGTGCGCAGCCTCACCTCGCACATCGACCTTGAACTGACCGCGGGTTATCCGCCGCTGCAAAAGACCGTGGGAAAAGGTCCCGCTGAGCTTGGGTCGGTTCCCTACAATGGACAAGTGATCGCGACGGCCCGCTGGCTGGCGCCGACCGTGTTGGCCGAATACGTATTTTTCAGTCAAGACGCCAAGTTTCGCCCGTACATCGGCATTGGGGTCAATTACACCGACTTCTATGACCGCGATTCAACCGCTCAGGGCAACGCCGGCAGCGGCGGTCCGACCAAACTGTCCCTGACCCCCTCCGTGGGCGTCGCGGGCACGGTCGGGTTGTCGTACCGGATTTCCGGTAATTGGAAAGCGTACGCCTCGTATTCGGCATCGCAGGTGAGGACCAAGCTCGATGCCGACACCGCCGGCGTGGAGCGCACCGCTCACATCAACTTTGGGCCTCAAGCCCTGGTCGTCTCGGTCGGCTATTCCTTCTGATCGGGACTAAAGCCGCGCGTTCGACGAAGCCGCGCGGCCCAGACGGTCCCCCAGAAAATCGATGAACGCGCGTACGCGCGGTACGCGGTTGTGGCCGCGCAGGTAGACCGCATTGATCGGAGCTTCGGCCACCGCGTGTTTGGGCAGAATCTGTACCAAACGTTCGCTCTTCAGATCATCGGCGACGTCCCAGATGGACTTGAGCACAATACCTAAGCCCTCGAGCGCCATGGCGTGCGCCGCTTCGCCATCGTTGCACACGATGTGGCCGGCGATGCGTGCGGGGCCGGACCGGCGTTGATTGTCGAAGCGCCACTCGGTGAGCGGCGCGGGGCCTATCACGATGCATCGGTGACGCAGCAGATCCGATAATCGTTGCGGCTGGCCGAAACGGCGCAGGTAATCCGGCGATGCGCAGAGCACACGGCGATTTTGCAGGAGCTCGCGTGCGACCATGCTCGAGTCACGCAGCTCTCCATAGCGAATCGCAATGTCGAACCCGCCTGCGATCAAGTCCATCACTTGATCGCTCAAGTGCAGGTGGATGCGCAGCTGCGGATGTTGCAGGCCGAACTGACCCAGCAGCGGCACCAGCCGTCGGCGTCCGAAGCTATGCGGCGCCGTGATCTTCAGCAATCCCGAAATTTCCCGCCGCTGCCGCGCCAGTGCATCGCTCGCATCCTGAAGCTCGGCCACGACGCGCACCGCGTGCGCGTAAAGGAGCTTCCCCGCATCCGTGGCTGACAGCCGCCGCGTGTTGCGGTTGATCAAGCGCACGCCCATGCCGCGTTCGAGACTCGCCAGGCGCTTGCTGACGACTGCGAGCGAAACCCCCAGTTCCGCCGCCGCCGCGGTCAGGCTGCCGTGCGCAACGATGCGTTCGAACGCGAACAAACCCGGTAGATTTTCGATCTTTTGCATTATCAACTCGATGGATATACTGTCTTTCCCCAAGACTCTATTCTCACTGCGCCGCGATTGGGACACAATAGCCGCTCGTTCCGCTGGAACGACCGCCTCCCTACATGCTCGCAATAGTCCGTCTCGCTCTTGGCAGGCCTTACACGTTCATCGTGGCGGCCATACTCATTCTGCTGATCGGCGGACTGACGGCCATCCGCATGCCCGTGGATATCTTCCCGGCGATCAACATACCGATCATCGGCGTGGCCTGGCAGTATCAGGGGTTGCCGCCCGACCAGGTCGCCGGGCGCATCGTCACGCCCTTCGAACGCGCTTTGACGACGACGGTCAATGACATCGAACATATCGAGGCGAACTCGTACACCACGTTCGGTATCGTCAAGATCTTCTTCCATGGTACCGCCAACATCGCCACCGCCAACGCGCAGGTCACTGCCATCGCGCAGACCTTGCTGCGGCAACTCCCCGCCGGCACGCAGCCGCCATTGATCGTCAATTACAATGCATCCACCGTACCGATCCTGGAACTCGCGCTCTCGGGCGTGGGCCTGTCCGAACCGGTGCTCGCCGACCTCGGCATCAATTTCGTGCGTACGCGCTTGGTGACCGTGCAGGGCGCGGGTATTCCCTACCCGTTCGGAGGCAAGACGCCCCAGGTCATGTACGACCTCGACACCGCGGCACTCGAGGCGCGTGGCCTCACGGGCTTGGACGTCGCCAACGCGCTCGCGGCGCAAAATCTGCTGACCCCCGCCGGCACCGAAAAGATCGGTCAGTATGAATACACCATCAACCTCAATAGTGCGCCCTCGCGGATCACGGACCTCGGCGACCTGCCCATCAAGAACGTCGGCGGGACGATCGTGTACATGCACGATGTGGCACATGTGCACAACGGCAACGCCGTGCAAACCAACGTCGTGCACGTCGACGGCAATCGCTCGGTGCTGCTGAGCGTCTTCAAGAACGGCTCGACGTCGACGCTCGACATCGTGAGCGGCATCAAGAAGATGATCGACGTCATAAAACCCTCGTTCCCGGATGCGCTCGACATCAAACCGATTGCCGATCAATCGTTGTTCGTGCGTGCATCGATCCAGGGCGTGGTTCGCGAGGGCATCATCGCCGCAGCGCTGACCAGCTTGATGATCCTGTTGTTCCTCGGCAGTTGGCGCTCGACCCTGATCGTCACGACGTCTATACCGCTGTCGATTCTCGGCGCCATCAGCGCTCTGTCCGCGCTCGGAGAGACGCTCAACATCATGACGTTGGGGGGACTCGCGCTGGCGGTCGGCATACTCGTCGACGAGGCCACGGTGACCATCGAAAGCATCAACTATCATCTTGAGCAGGGCAAGGCGGTGGAGGTCGCGATCATCGATGGCGCATCGCAGATCGTGATCCCGGCGTTCGTGTCGTTGCTGTGCATATGCATCGTGTTCGTCCCCATGTTCTTCCTGAACGGTGTGGCGCGTTTCCTGTTCGTGCCGTTGGCCGAGGCCGTGATGCTGTCGATGGTCTTCTCTTTCCTGCTGTCGCGCACGCTCGTGCCCACGATGGCGAAATATCTGTTGCGCCTCCATGTAGAGCGCGCCACCGGGCACGGCGAGGCGCTCGCGGCGCCGCGCTCACGCAACCCTCTGGTACGCTTTCAGCAAGCCTTCGAAGCCGCTTTTCTGCGCCTGCGCGGCGGTTATCACGACCTGCTCGCCGCGGCCATCGAACATCAAAGGCTGTTCATCGGCGGTTTTCTGCTGGCGATTGCCGCCTCGTTCCTGCTCGTGCCGTTCCTCGGCCGCAATTTTTTCCCGCAGGTGGACGGCGGCCAGATGCTGCTGCACGTGCGCGCGCCCATCGGCATGCGCATCGAGGAAACCGCGGCACGCTTCAATCAAGTCGAGAGCGTGATTCGCGAGGTCATTCCGCCCGCCGAGCTGGGCACGGTCGTGGACAACATCGGCACTTATTTGTCCGCCATCAACACGATTTACAACAACACGGGTACGATCGGCGAATCCGACGGCGACATTCAAATATCGTTGAACGAGGGGCATGCGCCGACCGAAGACTATGTTGCGCGCCTGCGCGATCTGCTGCCGCGGCGCTTCCCCGGCATGACGTTCTCGTTCCTGCCCGCAGATATCGTGAGTCAAATCCTCAATTTCGGCGCACCGGCGCCCATCGACCTGCAGGTGCGCGGCAACGATTTGCGCGCCGATTTCGCCTATGCCGGCAAGTTGCTCGCGCAGGTGCGCCAAATTCCGGGCGTGGCGGATGCGCGCATTCAGCAGTCGGCCGCGCAGCCGACGTTCGATGTCGACATCGATCGCACAAGGGCAGAGTTCAGCGGCATCACGGCGGCCGATGTCACCAACAGCCTCGTGGTCAACCTGGCGAGTTCCCTGCAGGTGGCTCCCACGTTTTGGCTCAACACCAAGAACGGCGTGACCTATCCGATCGTGCTGCAAACGCCGCAGTACGACATCGACTCGCTGCCGGCTTTGGAAAACCTGCCGGTCAATGCCAGCGGTGCGCCGACCACCGTGCTCGGCAGCGTCGCCGAGATTCGGCGCGGGCACGGCAATGCGGTGGTATCGCAGTACGATATCGCCCCGATGGTCCAGATCTACGCGACGATTCAGGGACGCGATCTCGGCGCAGTATCCTCGGACATTCGCAAGATCGTGTCCGACGATGCCAAGGACAGGCCGAAGGGCGCGGTCGTCGAACTGGTCGGCCAGACGGCCACGATGCGGGACGCCTATGTCGGCCTGTTGTTCGGATTGCTCGGCGCCATCGTGCTGATCTATTTTCTGATCGTGATCAACTTCCAATCCTGGGCCGATCCTTTCGTCATCATCACCGCGCTGCCGGCCGCACTCGCCGGCATCGTATGGATGTTGTTCGCGACGCATACCACCCTGTCGGTGCCAGCGCTCACCGGCGCCATCATGTGCATGGGCGTGGCGACCGCGAACAGCGTGTTGGTGATCAGTTTTGCGCGCGAGAAACTCCTGGAATTCGGTGATGCCAGGCAAGCCGCTCTCGAGGCGGGCTTCGTGCGTCTGCGGCCGGTGCTGATGACGGCATTGGCCATGGTGATCGGCATGCTGCCCATGGCGCTGGGGTGGGGAGAAGGCGGCGAGCAGAACGCGCCTCTCGGCCGCGCGGTCATCGGCGGCTTGATATTCGCGACGGTTTCCACGCTATTTTTCGTTCCCGTGCTCTTCAGCGTCGTGCACCGAAACTATGACGCCAAGTCCGCGTTGGATCCGTCGGGACAACCCCATGCAGCCTGATCGCAATCCGCCCCGCCCTGTGTCGCGCCGGCTGCGCTCGGTGGGACTCGTCATCCTGCTCTTTGCCGTCGTCGTGGTCGTCTACGGCCTGGTGTCGCGCGCGGCGCAAGGTTCGAAGCTGCGCGATCTGACCGCGGAACAAGCGATACCGAATGTGGCCGTGGCATTGCCGCAGCGTGCCGAGAATCAGTCGGGACTCGAACTGCCGGGACGACTCGAGGCGTACACCCGCGCGCCGATTTATGCGCGTGTGGCCGGATACCTCAAGACTTGGAAACACGACATCGGAGCCAAGGTGAAGGCCGGCGACGTGCTGGCTGAAATCGACGCGCCGGATCTGGACCAGCAGTTGCAGCAGGCGCGCGCCGACTTGAGCGTTGCCGAAGCCAACTCCAAGCTCGCGCAGATCACCGCCCAGCGCTGGCAATCGCTGTCCGGGACCGACGCCGTCGCCAAACAGGACGTCGACCAGCGGACATTTTCATGGAATGCGAACATTGCGCAGGTGAAGGCGGCTCAGGCCAACGTCGACCGGCTCGCGGCCGAAGAAGGATTCAAGCGGCTGGTCGCGCCCTTCGACGGTATCGTCACGGCGCGCGAAACCGATATCGGCGCACTCATCAACGTGGGGGCAGCGGGAGGCGCCGAGCTGTTCGTCGTTTCGGACACGAGCCGCCTGCGAGTGTATGTGAACGTGCCGCAGAACTACGTCCCCCATGTGCCGGCCGGCACCAAGGCGACCCTGACCGTACCAGAACGTCCCGGCAAGATTTATGGCGGCATCGTCGATGCATCCGCTGAGGCGGTGAATCCTTCGAGCGGCACGACCCTGATGCAATTGATCGTCGACAACAAGGCCGGCGAACTCATGCCTGGCGACTACGCGAGCATCCGCTTGGCCGTCAAGCCGCTGTCCAATGTGCTCACGATCCCCTCGAGCGCGCTGATATTCGACGCGAGGGGGCTATCGGTGGCCACCGTGAACGCGGACAGCCGCGTGCAAATGAAGCCGGTGACCATCGAGCGGGACTTAGGGTCGGTCATCGAACTTGCCTCAGGGCTCGTAGCGGACGATCGCGTCATCCAGAACCCGCCGGATGGCATCGGCAACGGGGCACAGGTTCGTATTCTTGAAGCCAAGAAGTAGAGCCGGCGCGCTTTGGGCTGCGGCCCTGCTGCTGCTCGTCGACGCGTGTTCGCTGGCGCCGCCCTTGAAGGTGCCGCAGGTACCGAGCGGCGATGCCTACAAGGAGACAGGTTCGTGGACCGAAGCACAGCCGGCAGACCGCCTGCCGCGCGACCGCTGGTGGAGCTTGTACCGGAGTGACGAGCTCAATGACCTGCAAACACGGCTGATCGCCGGCAATACCACGCTCGCCGCAGCGCTCGCCGATTATGCGCAGTCGCGCGCCTTGGCCGATCAAGCGCGCGCCGGGCTGTTTCCCACGCTGAGCCTGAACGGCGGTGTCGCGCGCGCGCGCGAGTCGGTCAACGCCCCCCTCATTTCTTCGCTCACGCCCCGCTACTATGACACCAATGTCTTGGGGGGCAGCATCAGCTACGAGCTCGATCTGTGGGGACAGATCCGCAACCTGGTCGCGGCAGGCGAAGACAACGCCGCCGCGGCCGCCGCCGATCTCGACAACGCTCGTCTGTCCTTGAACGCGCAGCTGGTCGAAGACTACATACAGCTGCGCAGCTCCGACCGCGCCGCCAAGATCTTGAACGACGCCGTGTCGGCCTATGACCGGGCCGTGGGCCTCACCAAGCAGCGTCACGATGCCGGCATCGCCGCCGGCCTCGACGTGTCTCAGGCGCAGACTCAAGCGGCGGCGGCGCGCTCGCAATTGGCGCAGACGCTTGCCGGGCGGGCCTTGTTGGAACACGCCATCGCTGCTTTGTTGGGCGTCTCCGCATCCCAATTTTCGATCGCACCGGCCATCGTCGATATCAATCAGCCGCGCATACCCGCAGGGATTCCCGCAACCTTGCTGCAGCGCCGTCCGGACATCGCCGCCGCGCAGCGCCGCATGATGGCTGCAAACGCGAATATCGGCGTGGCGCGCGCCGCGTATTTTCCGTCGCTCAATCTAGGAGGCCAGGGAGGCGTCGAGAGCACCGGCTTCGCCAATTGGTTGACGGCGCCGAGCACCTTTTGGGCGATCGGACCGAACGCGCTGCTGTCCGTGTTCGATGGCGGCCTGCGGCGCGCGCAAGTGGCGCAGGCGCGCGCCGAATTCGACTCGTCAGCGGCAAATTACCGCGCCACGGTGCTAAACGCATTCCAGCAGGTCGAGGACAGCCTCGCCAGCCTGAATCATTACTACGACGCGGCCGTCCAGGAAAAGGCGGCCGTGGACGCGGCACAACGTACGCTCGACCTTTCCATGGCCCTGTATGTGCAAGGCGCGACGGATTATCTGACGGTCGTCACGTCGCAGACGGCGCTGCTGCAGACCCAACTCCAGGCACTCGACTTGGACACGACGCGACTCCGCGCCAGCGTCGATCTCATCCGCGCTCTCGGTGGCGGCTGGGGCCAAGACGAGCCGTAAGGGCATCGCCACGACGCACTGCAACGGTGCCGAACGCGCTTGCGCGTGCCTCAAAAAAGCTCGTCCAGCGCAGTCTCGCGGCGCACGCGAGCGCGCGCTCGACCTCGATGAACATTCGCTGCAAAAAATTTTTGTCGTTTTTTTGTCTCGAGCAAATGCGTTCATTTCCGCTGCTTGACACGATGACGTTGCCTGATAGCATCAGGTCACACAAAACATAACCGGGATGAGGTGATGCTTGACGCTACGAAATAAGTTTTCGGTTGGCTTTTTGTGCGCGAGTTTAATCACCGCTCATGACGCGCTTGCGCAAGCCAGCACTGCGGCCGCAACCTCGCCGCCCGTCCCGGCCTCGACCTCGACTTCGCCTTCCACCACGACTCAACTCGGTTCCTCCGACAATCTCGATGAAATCGTGGTCAACGGCATCAAGCGCGGCGACTTGATTCTGCCGACCCAGGTGACATCCACGTCGGCCTATGGTCTGGATCTCGGCGTCATGGATACGCCGCGCAACAACTCGCTCATTTCGAAAGCGCAGCTCGACGCACTGAACATTCAAAATCCGGGCGGTTTCTCCTATTTGACGTCGAGCAGCTATTCGGATGCATCGTTCGGCGTTCCCAACGTGCCCAAGATCCGCGGCCAATACGCCGACATTTTCTACGACGGCATGCGCGACCCTTTCACGCTGAACGGCTATGGCGCCCCGATCAGTTTCAACGACGTTGACTCCATCGACATCGTCAAGGGTACGGCGAGCGTGCAGCAAGGACCAGGGGCCGGCGTCGGCGGCGTGATCGGCATCACCACCAAGACGCCTTCGTTCACGACGTGGTCTGAGGCGTTCAATTTGGAATTCGATAACCAGCAAAAGCGTCGCGCTTCGGTCGATTTTGGCGGTCCCGTGTCGTCGAATACCGCGGTGCGCGTGAGCTTCGCCTCCGACGATAGCGGCAGCTACTACTACGACATGTATTTCCACCAGCAATCACTCTATGCCGCGGTAACCACGAATTTCACCGACCAATACAGCGTGCAGTTCACGGGCGACGTGGTCGATAGCCGGCTGCGCGAGAATGACGGCGTCAACCGCGTCAACCAGGACCTCATCGACAACGGCACCTACCTCACGGGCGCGCCGGCGCCGAGTACCATTTCGGGCTTCCTGACGCCGGTCACTCTGACCGGTACGGTGCAGCTCAACCCGAGAATCATCATCGACGAGCCGGCCGGTACCGGCGCGCATGCTTTGAAGGCAAAGGCTCAGATCATCCAGACCTTCAAGGTTTCCGATGATTTCACCATCACCAATAATTCCTTCTACGATTACCTGAACCGCTACAACCAAACGATGGATTACTACGCCGACACCGCGAAGGGCAGCTACGTCGTCGAGAACAAGACCGACTTCAAGTACAAGTTTGCCTTAGGGTCGGTGAGCAATCAGATCGACGCCGGGTTCACGGACCGTTTCGAACATATCGACACTACCCAGGACTTCGCCGCCGAACCCGTCATGGTGTTCGACTTGGCGGGCAATCCCGCCAGCTGGAATGCCGCCGGGATCCAGACTGATAACGGCGCCGTTCTTTACAATGCAGCGTTCAATCATGTTCAGTACGGAGTTTCCGCGCGCAACTCTTTTTACGCCAACAACAGCGTCATCGACAACTTGCAAGACGGTGCCATCTTCGTCGAACACCGTCTGCAGTTCTCGCCTGAATGGAGCATGTTGTACGGTTTTCGCGAGGATATCGTGCAGTTGAACGAGGACGATCCGCTGGGAAATTTGGGGGCCTCTGGCAACATTCCTACCCTACCCGAAAAGATCTCGACCTCCTGGTACGGACTGCACAATGGAAACGTGAGCGTGGTCTACAGTCCCACGTCGCACGTCTCGACCTATCTGACGTACGACAATGCGGAATACGTCCTGCCGAACGCCAATGACGGCGGGATCGGGACGTACGGAACGACGGGCGTGACTCAATTGCGGCAGCCCTCGGATTTGGCGGAGGCCGGACTCAAATTCGATCTGCTCGATAAGAGTCTGTTTATTTCCACCGCCATTTTCAAACAGACGCGCGCGGTTTCGATCGGACAGGGTGGCTCAGGGCATTCCACCGCCCACATCAAGGGTGTCGAGCTCGAACTCAACTATCAGCCGGACCCGCATTTCTTCGCCACCGCAAGCTATTCTTACCTGCATACCTTGCTCGATACGCCGCCGGGCCTCTACAACTTTCCGGCGCAGCCGGGTTTGAATTACGACGGCGCCGCCAACTTCATCGTGTGGAACACCGGCCAGCGATTCCAGGAGCCGGACGTACCCCAGCACCTGTTCAACGCACTCGCCAACTACAAGCACGAATCGGGCTTCGGTGCGCAGGCGAACCTGCAGGTTACCGGGCCAATGTATACGACCACGCCCGGCTATGTGAACATTGCCGCCACCAACGCCAACGCGTCTTTCTTCACCCCGGCCCTCGTCGGACCCGGTGGCCTCATCTCCTCGTCGGTCGTCGAGCCCAATGGACTGTACAACCCACCGAGGATTCCGTGGCAATACACGCTGAATGCGGGCGTGTTCTACACCTTTGAAGAGCACTACACGGTCAAGTTCACGTCTTACAACCTCACCTCGCGGCACAACGTGGAGCCCGACTACTCCTACTATGGCAACGACTTCTTGACGCGCCAGCCGCCGCGCAGCTATGACTTGACCTTCAGCGGCAAGTTCTAGGGGATCTGCGCGGATTCAAGCCTAAATAAGCCGCCCGGTCCGGGGCGGCTTTTCTGAAGCGTTTGATTTTCCGTGGTCCGATGGCGCGCGTTCCACTGAAATGCGCGTCACCGCTTGATTCGACCCCGCCGAATTTCAATCCATTTTCATCCCCGCCATCGGCGAGTGGCTGCTGCGCCCTCCAAAATTGACGGAGGCGCTGGCGAGCCAGGTGCGCGGATCGCCGAGCTGAATGTAAAGCTCACTGGGGAAGTTCGGCGGCACGTCGCCAAAGTAGAAGCCGCGCACCGGATAGCGTTTGTCGAGCAGGTTCCGGCCCGTGAGGTACGCGGACCATCGCGCAGTCTCCCAGCCGATCTTGCCGTTCACGAGCCCATAGGGCTTGGAGGTCGTCTGGTTTGGCGGCAGATCGAAATAGTAGCCGCCCATGCCGGTGACATCGAGGCGCGCAAACGGTCCGCGGGGGTCTCGGTAGGTGAGGTTTGCCGCCGCCTGCCAGTGCGGGGAGTTCGGCAGCTCGCGCGACACGGACAAGGCCGAGGAGCCGTTCGTGCCCTGCTCCACGAAATCCTCGAAGTGGGTCTGCAGCAGCCCAAGGTCCGCGCCCAGGGTGACCCGGTCGATCATGCGCCATTCGATGTCGCTTTCCAGTCCGTAATTGCGCCCGCTCGCGGCGTTGCCGGTGTAATAAACGAAGTCATCAGGATTGGTCGGATCGCTTTGGAAGCTGGTCTTGATCTGCGCGTCGTGGCGATGCAGATAGAAGACGTCGGCGTTGACCTTGAGGCGGTGGTTCAAAAGGTCGGCCTTGTAGCC
>Ga0116231_10002856_pt1 | contig 36010 bp, 25 predicted proteins | sample S1TSphgellanicum_2_FD_89695 | JGI IMG/M metagenome (GOLD analysis project Ga0116231, IMG submission 89695) | Host-associated microbial communities from peat moss isolated from Minnesota, USA - S1T2_Fd - Sphagnum magellanicum MG | ecosystem: Host-associated > Plants > Peat moss > Unclassified...
TCAAGTCCACAACTTGGTCCATTTGAGCAACAATGGAAGAAGGTGGAATGGGATGTCTCCCAAAAAGTAAAAAGTAAAGAGAGAAATGAGATAAAGAGGTGTGTTTGGACATCCTGTAACCCATGGTAATGTAAGGGAGGGCCAAGTCCCAATCCTCTTTGTTCTTAGTAAGGCAAATCTTCCGAAGTCCCTTCTTACATGTTTGAACCATCCTTTTTGCAAGGCCATCAGCTTGGGGATGATCTTTTGAAGTCCAATGATAATTAATGAGAGCATGATCGAATAGGTCTTGGAATTCTCCCCTAAATTTTGATCCTTGATCAGTAAGGCACTTAGCACAAGCCCCAAACCTACTTAGAACCTGTTGTAAGAAAGCCTGGCTAGTGCTGTGTGATGACTTGTCCAGTAGTGCAACAAGCTCAACCCATTTTGAAAAATGCTCAATCATAATATGATGTAAACATTACCCCTGGAGGTTTGTGGTAATTCTGCAACTAAATCACATGACCAACGATAGAACATGCCTTGAGTAAGGAGTGGAGAAAGTGTGAGTTGTCGAAAGGAGAAAGAAGTTCTCACTCTATCACATTATTCACACCTAGCAACGATGTTTTGGACTTGAGCATACATACCTCTCTAATGGTAATGAGGAGCAAGAAAGTTATAAATACGCTTAACTCCAAAGTGTCCAAGCTCTGAATGTACCTTTTGAATAAGACTAGGTCGTTCATGTGGTGGTGGAACCACTGTGTCGCCTTGTGGTAAGCATCGGACGAGGTGATTGTCCTTCCATGAGTAGCGTTTGGACCATTGTTACATGCGATCTCGTTGACTTAATGTAACTTGGGGAAGGTATTCCCCATGCTGAAAAAACCTCAAAGTGTCCAAGTCCTCCCATATATCCATAATGGGATGCTCAACCAGGTTACAATGCAGTAGTGCAAGATAACTTAATGCATTAGAATCATGTATTGCTAAAATTTGATCAAAATCTTGCCTAGCTTCTGAAAAATCTTCAAAGGTAGTGAGGGGTTTCCGTGACATGGTATTCGCATTTTGATGTGTAATACTAGGTCGGTGAATAACCTTGAACTTATACTCTTGAAGTATAAGCGCCCAACGAGCTAACTTACCAATAAGCTCATTGTTGGTCATCAACCACTTGATAGGTTAATGGTCGGTATACAAAGTGAAATTGGTGCCATAAAGATGAGGCCTAAAATGTATGACAGCCCATACAACAAAACACTCCCCCTTGTATGAAGAGTAGTTGCTCTCAGCCTTGTTGTTGCTTCAGGATGCATAAGCAATAACATATTCCTTGCCTTCCTCATTAAGTTAGCTAAGAATAGCTCCAATACTAAGAGCACTCCAGTCAATGTGTAGAATGAAAACCTTGTTGAAATCAGGCCTTCTCATAATGGGGAACTCTAAAAGCTTTTCCTTGAGTGTGTTGAAAGTTTCCCGAGCTTCATCACTCCATGTCTAAGTAACATCCTTCTTTAGCAATGCATAAAGAGGATGAGCAATAGTATTGAAGTCTTGGACATAAATTTTGTAGTAATTACATAATCCAATGAAGCTACTCAATGTGTGAACATCAATAGGATTGGGCATCTCCAAAATGGCTACTACTTTGGCCTAATGAACCATAATACCATTTGGCAAAATTCTATGTCCAAGGTACAATACTGAGGTGACAACAAACTCACACTTTTTAGGATGGATCTTCATATTGACTTCGTGGAGCCTTTTGAATAACTCCTCAAGATGAGCCAAATGTTGCAGGAATCCCTTGCTATGCACTAGGACGTTATCCATGTAGCACTTTAGGAAATTTGCCCCTTTGAAAACCTAGTCCATGACTTACTAAAAGAAGACAGGTGCATTCTTCAATCCAAAAGGCATCATAAGCCATTCCCATGACTTGTTGCTTCCATGGAATGTTGTTTTCTTGTGATCATTCGCAACGAGCACAATCTAGTTGAAACCTTGCCTAGATCCACAATTGTGAAGATGTTTGAATCTCCAATGCTATCAAACAATTTTTCAGGGATGGGCATGGGGTACCTATCTTGAGCTGTAACTAAGTTCAAAGGCCTATACTCCCTACACATCCTTTTCTCAGTCCATAATCCAGCTGAATCTTTCTTTGTTAGCATTATTGTACCGGCTACAAAATTAGAACCTGATGGCTGAATGAGACTAACTTCATGGAACTCTTTGCATCTTTCATCTACCAGTTGCCACTCATGCTTGTTCAACCTATGCCTCCTTTGATAGACGGGTGTTTCATTTGTAAGGTCCATAGAGAATTGCATGGTCTTACACCTACCTAAGTCTTTCATTGAGAATGCGAACACATTATCATATTTAATTAACAAGTATGTGACCTGGTCTTTCTCCTTTTTAGTTAATTGGTTCCCCATAATGAAAGGGTAGTTGGAAACACATGGAATGGAGTTGGAAAATGTGTTTGAAGAACTTGGTGTATTGGGTTCTCCACTATTTAACTGCGTAAATTCGTAGAAGGTTATAATTGTTTCTCCAGAAATTGATGTACCTCCAAGTGTATTAAACATAACTTGAGTCAAATTACATTGTACCTCCTCCCCCCCCAACACTAAGAGTGAAATGTAGAGTGTTGATGATAGGCAAGTGTATTTGGTCGGGGTGCCATGTGATTGCATCGTTAAAACTGCAAGTTGATTGAATCAGTGTTGGTGTTGTGTACATTTGAAAGAATACACAAGTTACCAATAACCATGTAAGGGAGTTCAGGTCCATGCCTCTCCCCATTAGAGCATTACGCTTCAATCTAGTCACCTTAGTGTGACTAATAGTGCCAGCTTGGAACCCCATAGCCCTTTTTCTTTCTTTTGGGCTTGGTTCATCCCAAGTGGCTAAAGCATGATAATACACCAGGCCTGGTCCATCTCCTTGAAAGGCATGTGCTCCTGGGAAAGAGAAAAAAGGTGGGCCAAACACCTCTTTGGTTTTCATATTGTGTTCGTAGGAAACTAAGGAGGTTTTTCTTGCCTTGTAACTTGTTGGCAAGAACTTTGATCATCCAATATGTGAGAAACCTGCAAGTTGGGGTCTATGATAGTGTATTTCAAAGCTAGCTGCAGAATTGAAAGTGGTGCCAAATTGTTCCACCAATTACGCAACCGGTGTGCATAGGAACTGCATTGTGCCGTATCGAGTAGGAGCGGCTCTCCAAGGTAATGCTTGACTAGTGTGTAGTGTTCCTAGACTTTCTCCCTCTGATCAAACTGAGAAGGGGTGTTCTCAACTACATAACCAAGTGTAGGAAAAATGGATTGAGCCTAGGTGATTAATCGTATCATGTCCGTGAAAAGACCAGATCTTGTGTCACTCAAGCCTTCTCCAAATCCAACTGCTAAAAATCCTTGACACTCCTAACTTAAAATGATGAGGTCGATGGGGCCGAGTAATTCCATATGTTTCTTTTGAATTAGTTATATGTTAAAGGGCAAAAATGTGAAACTAGCCTTCCATGCGGTGGTTGCAAACTGTTATGAAAATCTTGTTATGAATTTCGTCATTTTTTATGTCGCCACTTGCCTTGCAATAGGATCAATGTCTATGTAGAAATACTTCCAAACCACCATCCCTGATTGTAGTAGGGTTTCGAAACCTATACTAATACCACTAAAGAGCTCTAGTAATGTAATCCCTTCCTTAGGTGGTGTCCAGGTGATTAGCTAACGAAGTAATGGTTTAATTGGTTCGCCATGGCTCTCCATGTTCTCAAAATTAGACAAAGTTTTGACCAAAGGCTTGTGGGCTACTTTGAACTTATGTAAAACTTTTGGTCCATGTTGAATGTTAATAGGAATCACCTTCAAGCTTTCAGTAGCTTGAGCATAAGCTATCTCCTCCTCATCTCCCTTTATCCACTCATGGTTAACTTGTTGGATGTAGGAAATGGTGTGTGCTTCCTTGAGCATACAATGGTGAGCCATTGGACTATGGTTCCCATGTAAATCAAGGGGTATGTATCCCAGGTGGTGGCCATTAGTCTCCCAATCCATTCGGTAGTACGCATGTTCGAATTAGTTATCAATTGTGAAACCTGGTGGAAACAGGGCCTTTTACCCGATGAGCACATCATAAATGGTGGCATTGGTGATTAAACATCTAACATGTAAGCAAAACTCTTGATCTGTACCTTCATTGATGTTAAGTGCAATCAAATCCAAGCTTTCCCCAAGTACCTCTTCTACGCTCCCACTAACGGTGCAAATTTGTCACATAGATTTCTATAGTTTGGAGTCAAGCATGCCCATCTTTTTGACGAATTGAACTCCAAGAATCACCGATTGGGCACCTGTGTCAAGAAGTACCACTATGGGTGTATGTCCTCCCACTTAGATCGTTGACCCAATATTATCGACAATGGCAACTTTAGTGAGGATGGAAGTTTTCTCACTAGGCACCACCTTCGGAAATGAGTGAAAGACTTTGTGGAGAGAATGGTTATCCACAACACCTTTGCTAAGTAATAAATTCATAGGTGGGGTGTTTTTAACTCCCTTTTGATATGTGAATGTAGAATTAGAGGTAGGAAAACCCACTAGTTTAACCATGCTAGAACTAATGACCAGATTACGAACGCCATCTACAACACGTGAGCCAATCGAATGTCTCTATAAGGTGTTGGATGGGACCTTTGTAGCATGTGGATCAGGGATTGGTAGAGGACCTAATCTAGTGTTCAAGGTGTTCTCTGGTACTACAATTATGTCCTTAGTGCTTAGCTTCAAATTTTGAAAATTAAACAATGGTGTACTCACAAGTTTTTGCGCCACTTCATGCATTTGAAGTTAGCATTCCATAAGCTGATCAATGGAAAATTGTGTGTTTTCCTAATGTACATGTACTCGTGGGACACAAGAATTTGATGCCCTAACAACTTGTGATGTAGTATTCTCTTCCCCCCTTGCCAGTAAGGTGTGTTCTTCTTCCGTGTTGATAGGACGAAAAGATTGTGGCATGACTATTCGAGCTCCTCTAGCCTTGGTAATAGGACTTGAACCAAATGCGAGTCCATTAGTCTAAATTACCTACCTAGTAGCAAAAATTTTGGGTGCCACGCTAGTTTTTTCTACCACGACATAAAAAGGGCAAAAAGAAGTAGCAAATTCTAATGTGAGATTAGAATTGTGTGCAGTGGAAAGATTATACTCCCCAACCATGGCATCATGTGGGAGGCCATAGAACAACTTGTAAGTCCCTCCCGTGATCCTGAACCTTTTATGGGTTGGGGATGAATAGCTCGTTGGGAGGATTTGCTTTTTAAATTAACAAGTTGGGCCCTCAATGATTCGAATTCATTTTGTAGAGTCTGAACTTGAATTGCATGGGCTTGAAGCACCTCCCTCTTGTTGACGCGCTCCCAAGTTCCTAGTTAGACCTAAGATGGGTCTAAGTTACTCACACATTGGAATTGTGAGGAACTCGGGGCACACTTCTAGCTCTCAGCACTAGAAGGGGTAGAAGGGCGTGCTAAAGCTCCGGGATGGGATTAGGAAGAGTGACAAGCTTTAGTTACTTACTCGAACCTACATTAAACCAACCAACAAGTTGCTTAGTTCACCTTCAAAATCACCTTTGGTGCTAAGACAAGCCACAGGCAACTCTGGACTCACAAGACTCACCACGGCTTGGATTCGAGGGAAGCCACCACCTTCCCTCATATAATATACTCTATGCCTCTTTGCGGCACCCATAGTTGAATGGCTTTTTGTCTTGGGATTCCCAAGGAGAAGTCTCAAAATTGTCCCGGTTTGGACTCTTAGGATTTTGCGAGGTCAAAATTCTTTGCTCAGACCTCCAATTGGGATGAGGTCTAAAGCAAACTTGTAGCTTTCCTCAAGAACTTTCTAACGGTGTATCGCACTAGACCTGCACGCACTAGGATCGGGTCGATTCTCGACTTTTAGTGGTCGAGAGTCAAATTGTCAATTTGACTTTCAACCTTTTTTTTTGTCATAACTTGTGCTACAGATGTCCAAATGGCCCATGTGAGGCCATTTTCGACATTTACATTTTGATAGCTTTCCAATGATATAAAGAACACCTAAATGCAAGGTGTTTTGACCCCTGTAATTGAACTATGAAGTTTTGGGAGTCTCGGAGGACTCCCAAGTCCCAACTTTGGGAGTGTGAGTTTCATTTTCACACTTTTTGCAACACTTGTCAACATTGTGCTCCTTCTTTTTATCATTCTTATTTGAATTACCCTTGGTGGGCAAAGCTTGAGTGGAAGGTTGAGGTGTTTTGGCTTTTGGTTTAGGGATAGTGGAAGATGCTAGCAGATTTTGCCATGGTAATCGGAGTTGCTTCCGTTCCAGGAACTTGGCAAAACAGACAGATTTTTGATGTCCCTCTTTCCCACAATAATCACAAAAGAAATCCTCGAAAGGAATGTTGCACTCACTAGCTTTGTGGGCATGATTGCCATAGTAGTTGCAATAAGGTAAGATGGGTGTAACCGGGTGCACTGCTTTAGTCCTTAAAGAAGAATGCGATGATTTAGTTGGCGTAACTGGTGTAAACTGAGGCCTTGAATGTGATGAAGGTTTCATAGTACTAGTGTCATAGTGTGCAGAGCTATTTTTAACTTTTCAGAAATGTTGTACACATCCAGCAAAATGTACGAGTTTCCAAATTTTGCAAACTCATTGTAAAACCTACGCATGGAGTGCTGGAGTACCTTCCAACAAATAAAGATACTAATGGGTAACTTCCAAGTATGTGATATTCTAGGTAGCCTCTTTGAGTTTGAGAAGCTTCTTGTAGAGCATTTTAAGGGTTTCATCCTTTTACCAAGAGAAGGTGGCGAGTTGCAGAATTTTTTTAGAACTTTTGATTAGAAATTCTAGCTCAAGAACTCGAAAGAATTCCCCCACTGGATCAACAGAAGTTAGCGCATCGGTGGTGGGAGGAATGTTTGCGGTAGTAGCAATGAGTTGTTGAAGAGAAAAGTTTATTAAAGTAGGTACCGGGTCTAGATTATTGGGCATGGTCCCATGATGTGCAATTGTAGTTTGCAATGCAACATGAGAGGCGGTGGTGATGGTTATGGTGTAAGTTGGATTGGGAATCTAGGTGACACCCAAAATCCTTGCAAAATGTTGCTTGTAGACATCCAATGCCTCATAGTAACATAACGGGCCAATTGTTTGAATGTAAACGCCTTGGTGTAATTAGCGCCATACTTGAACTCCAATTCACAAACCACAGTTGAGAAAGTTGCCTTGAACTCCCTCAAAGAAATAGTACTTGGCCTTTCGCTAAACTTATCAATTATCCCAGAGGAACTACTAACCTTCATGGTGTATATGGGTGTAGAGGTTATAGCTTGGAGTGGAATATACGGTGATGGTGTGAGAACAGGTGCAACAGTAGGTGTACCCCACTGATTAACCCCTCCAAATGGACTTTGATGTATTATTGATGTAATGTAACATGAACCTGAATTCATGGTAGGAGTTGTACTAGATGACGGTGGTGTTGTAAATGTTTGATGGAACCGTCGTGAAGATCGTGAGCTTAAAGAAATTGGCTCAAAGGATTGTGTGTTACTTTGTAGCTAATACATGTGCCACATAAGACCCTAAGTATCTAATAACGTACAATCACCTAAGACCGTACATTAACCCTAAAAGCACACATGGGCATGCCTGTAACTGGTCATCATGTATGAGGCCATGTACGAACATGAGAGAAGTTTTGAAAATGTGTTGATTCCTTGTAAATTATGTGTTTCATTTTTTGAAATGATAACAGTTTCAAATCATAATTAAAAATTGATTTTTTAACTTTTTATGTTTTTTTGTATAATAAAATACAACTATTCTTAAAACATCATGTACATTATACCCCATTTATATGTGGTAAAGTAATTTTAAAATTCTAAAATTTTGAATTTTTTTTTGAATTTTTTAAGTTTTAAAATTTCATATATTTTAAGGTACGAATGTTTTTTGAATGTGGTTAATAGGTCTTTACCTTCTTAATTTGTTTCTCATCAATTTTGCTTTATTATATGAATCTTTTTTATAGTCCTTTACAAAATTGATTCAATTTGACACAATAAATGTTCACTTTCAAAGGTTCTAAATCAAAATTTAAACTTAGAATTTTATTAAATAGATTTTTGGTTTGAATTCTTTGATATTCATATGAATGAAAAAGGACCAACTTGCCATGATTGCCATGGTTTTAAATGGTAAAACATAAATATTTTCCAACCTTGACTGTTTTTAAGGCCCATCTGACATCCTTATTGGCTTCTTTTATTATGATTGCACCATGTTACATGTTGTAAATTGATAGTTGTAGGCTTTTTAAGTAAAAGGACTTTTGTAACACCTAAAAGAAGACTTCATAAGAATTGTTTGCAATTTACATGAGTCTTTTTATTGAAATTTATTGAATCAACATTATTTGCTATGGATATAATGTTAAAAAATAATATATCAACATATGATTTCAATTTTATGCCCCAAAGTTCAATAGGACTTCTAAAAGTCCTTTAAAAGTCATTTTATAAAATGCATGGTTAAAATTCCTTAACATGAATACACCTACAAGTTTTAACATCATTTCAAACTTTAAAAGAGAAGAAGACCATGGGTCAAACAAAAACACAAGAGGATAAGGGAGCTTCCAAAGAAGAAACATGCATGCTAAATAACAACAAAAAATGGGGGAGTTTCAAGAAAAGAAAACTATAGGTTTACAAACCACAAGAACTTTCAAGAAGGAACAAGAGTAGCAAAAGAATACAAGCACCAACATCAAAATGTAAAATTTTGTGGTGGCACTCAAATTTCAGGTTTAAGTAGCCATTTGGATTTCCGTCACAATAGATCATGTTTTCCAAACATGCATTTTGAGCCCTTGATGTAAAAGAAATGGGATTATTATGTAAAGATTTTGGTATTCAATGGCATTTTAGTTGGTAAATGGTTGGATTTTATACATGTATCAATACTTTTTGTGACCAATGGTAGGGTTCATTAAAATATTTGCTAATAGGCTTGTAAAATGTTTGGTTTTTTCTTTTCCCAAATGGCAAACCCCTCTTTATTTTGGAATGTCATAATGTTTTTGGTTTTTTAACCAAATTGAAAGATTTTTTTAATAAATTTTTATAGAATTAAACTAGAGCAAATCTTCAAAAATCAAATTCTAAACACCTTTAATTATATGTAGTTCTTACATCTAAATATGTGATGACAAATAAAACCTTCTTTTGAAAAAAAATAAAAATTATAATAAATATGTTTGCCAACATTATAACCTTTTAATGTCAAGTGTTAAAATAAATATCATAAAGTCTAAGTTTTGATGCAATTGAAAGGATTGTGACCAATCTTTTGAATTCAACCTAAACCTTTTGTTTTCCATTTAACCTTGCCCTATTGTAGTAATAATGTGATATTGTAAAACACCCGCTTCTGAAAGAATCTTTACCAATTGTGCCATGGTTGAATGTTTATGTTTGATTGTTACATACACACAATATAATTTTTCATTATCTAAGGTGCCTTGAGCGTTGATTTACTTTTGGTTTAATATGGTATCAATAACTATAACAATTTTTCCAGTTTATCTGTCTCCTATTATAAGTTCTCGTTGACCATGACCCATAGGAACCAAGCTATTTACTACTTTTAATCTTGTTTACATGGGTTCTGCATAGATTTACGTGTAATAATCCCAGGGGCTTTAACTTCTACATGTCTTCATTCTATAATGCTTAAAGCACCTTTTCCATCAATAGGTATTCCTAACGCATCAACCACACGACCTAGCAAGGCCTTTCTTACATGAACATCCATAATAGATCTAGTGTGTTTGACAATATCTCCTTCTTTGATGAGGGTATCACTACCAAATATAACAATTCTTACATTTTCATTTTCTAAATTTAAAGTCATTCCTTTCACATTGCTAACAAATTCAACCATTTCCCTAGCTTGAATCTTGTTTAATCCATAAACACGTGCAATTCCATCTCCAATTGAAACCACTCGACCAATCTCATCTACTTGCAATTTAACATAGTAATTGGTAATTTTTTGTTCTAATAATGTAGATAGTTCCATTCTAGCCAATTTATTTCCAGTAAATTTGTTCGTAAAGTAATCAAACCTTCTACCAATAAATTAAATAATTCCACAATCTAAACCTTTAAATTGTGCCCAATTTATCATTGAAGATGATAAATTGGGACGGGGAGGGGGAGGGGATTTGACTAAGTTTCTTAGAACCAATAAAGCAAAAAGGGAAGAAAAGATACGAAAAATGAATAATTTTTTAGGGCATAGCCAAAATATTTGGGAGAATCGGCACATTTTCTTTATTTTATTTTCTTTACTTTTTCCCTCTTCATCAAGCTGATAAAGTAACAAAAACCTTATTCTCAGTCCCATCATTTGAGTGCAGCATCTTCACAAAAGGTTAACACTGTTCTTTGTAAAATTTTTGGTGGAACATACAATTTCTGTAAATTGAGGTTTATTAGTCATTAGATATTCATGTAATTGAACGAGGAATTTTTTCACTTGACCAGTTTCTAATACATATAATAGTCCATGAGAAATCATATGTAAGATAGCTCCATTAAGACCTATATCTATTATGGAACCAATCTCGATGAGTACAAAACCCATATGTGATATCAATGAATAAACAATTTTTCTTTTTAAATTACATTGACTAAAAGAAGTAAAAGTTGCATAAACAATTTGAATTGCTCCTATTACTAGTAACCATGGAGCAAAAATGGAATGAGTATGAGATAATAATTCCATATTGATTCGAATTATTCCATATCCTCCCATTTTTAGAAGTATTTTGGCTAAAAGCATGCATGTATTGTAATGTGCCTCTCCATGAATATTAGGTAGCCAAGTATGGAAGGGAATTATTGGTAATTTAACAGCATAAGCTACAAAGAAACTTAAATATAATATTATTTCTAATTTGGTGGGGTAAGATTTATTAGCCAAAATTTGAAAATCTAGTGTTGGTTCATTAGATCCGTAGAGTCCCATGGTTAAGGCTCTATGAAAATGAAGATAGAACCACCTTCTCCATTGACTATATGTAAATTTGGGTAGTTTACACCCAAGTTTGCCCTATTCCAACTACCTTTTGTGTTTTTATTTATCTTCTTTCTCTTTTCATACAAGTTTTTTTCCTAGTTTTTTTTACAACAACGCAAAATAAAATTATTACTATATTTATTATTTTTACGAGTCCTATTGTTATGGTAGGGCATGTTATAAAGGCATAATAATTTCATAATTATTCAATTTTAAAACTGCTTTTCCACAAACATGGGGAACTTTTCATTAAAAGAAAACCTCCTACTTGATAGGTAGGTATCAAAATAAAAAATAATAAAATTTTATGCATAATATTATAGTATTTTTTCAAGTTTGGCATAGTAGTGCTAAATAATTAATATAATTTGAAGTTTTTGTTTTGGCAACACAATTTTTTATTTTGAAAATTTCAACATATAATGATTAAATAAAATAAAATCAAAAATGATTTCACAAAAAAATTGTTGTACATTAGGGTAGGCTAATCAAGATAGTGTGGGTTCAGTGAAGAGGTTAATGGTTCAAATTTGGTTGCCTTTACTGAATATTCAAGTTTTTTGACGCAAAGATTTGTGTTTTTTTTGAAAATTTTGGAAAAATTAAAAATATATTATTAGTGCCAAAGTTGAAAATGTACTATGGTAATTAGGCCCTTAGGCGAAACATTAGTTGAATAAAAGGCTACTAGAATAAGGGGCTTGTGTGAAGCCTTTTTATTTTGGTAAAACGTTCCTTTAACCCTCCCCCTACCAATATTTTTCAACCATTAGTTTTCAACAAATGAGAAGCATTTCATTTTGAATTGTGCATATGCTATTTGTCATTAATGTTCTTTTGCATTTCATTGAACAACATTTTTTTCCTTTAAGGTCTCATCTTCATTTCTCCTACCTACTTACATGGATAGGAAAAGTTAAATTAACATGCATCTTTTCATGTCCATGTCATGTACATTAAGAATAATTTTTAATAACTTGTTTTCTTCAAGCTTATGTACCTAACCCCCTAACCCTTTTCCCTCACACATGAAAAATCTGACATAAAGAATGATGAATTATTTGAAACCATATGCAAATATATAGAGAGAGAAAAAAAGAGGTGAGGATTTTGCTCCAATTGGAACCTAGCCATTACACTTATATAGAAAATATAACTAGCTTTCAATTGAAATATTTACAAACTAAAAAAATCACTTTCATTAGTCAAAAGCTATGATCTAATCAAAATATGTCAATACAAAATAATGGACTGAAAAGATATACTCCCATCATTTCTCAAAAAAATAATTTCAACAAGCATTTTGCTCCAAACTTGTTTCACAAGTAAAAGGTATCATTTGAATCAATTTGCACTTTTGATAATACCATTGATTGCATGACCAACTCAACTTGGTTTCTTTTTCCCTCCAAATTTGGTAACAATTGTTTACAAAAAATAGACAACCTACACAAATAATGTGCCAAACCCTTGTTTGCTAGTATGGAAAGGAGATTGCAAGTTTGAAATTGTGTACATAAATGGTAAGGTTTGTGCACCCATTAGTCAGTGCATGTGATAAAAACTCCAAATTCTTGGTAAAGATTCTTGTAATTTGCATGTCTTTTGCATGGGCCAGATGCAAATGACATTCAACATTTAAGTAATAATTTACTAAGTAACTCTAAAAAAAAGAGTCCAAGGCACCAATTTGAACAACCGGATTGCTCACAAGTATTTTTTTTCACACCTACATATTAGCGTATTACGCTTTAACAACACTTCATGTCAAATCCTGTGCAGTTTTCTTTAGTGTTGTTGCGTATCCTTTCAAAACGCAATATACTGATGGGCGTTTCCCAAAATGTAATGCTCACAGAGGTGGGCATTTGGCCTCAGGCACAGATCTCAAATCAGAGAAGGGTTTGTACTCAGGTCCTTTTCCTACATAAAGCAGAGCTGGGATTCTTTCACTTTTTACAAATAGTGACAGGCTGGTTGGTAGTTGGTACCCACCGCTCCTCAGAAGATCCCAGTACAGCCTGCCAGGTACCTTCCACCACAGAAGATCCCGCTTGCTGTAAACATGTTTCTTCAGGCAGGTAAGGGAACTAAAAATACAAAGGAAAAATCCAGGCAGTGCTTTCCGTGCTCACTACCATATTTTCCAAAGACTGTAGCAATACTATTAACCCCCCTTGTCTGTATACACAGACAATACAGACAGTTCTGAGTTGACAATACAGACAGTTCCGAATTTCAACTCAGACAAGGTGGGCGTTGCTTCCTTGCACACAAGGTTGACGTGGGCAGGAATTTTTATTTTTATTTTTTTCAATTTTGTGATGTAGACAAAGTGGCAATAATCCATAGGACGATTTAGCCCAAATCTGGCTACAAGAGTAATATGAACACAAGTTCTTAAAAACATCCTTGTATATTTTTGGCTGCTTTACTTGAACTGTGTATAAAAGTCTTACAAATTTTCTTAAGTTTTGGTCGAATTCTGTATTGAGAATCTCAAAAGGTACTTGATTTTAGCACTTTTAATTTTTAATATCACTTTTTGGCTATGCAATACCCAGCGGAAAAACAAAAAAAGGCTGGTCTGCAGACAAGCCTTTTCGAGGCAAGACAGGCGCTGCTGCAAGGGAGCACCCACACGGAGACGCAGTACACGTGTAACCTTACGACGGTGGACACAAGGACACACATACCCGAGTTTTTTAAAAGATTTATTTCTGTAGCCAGAATGACTATCATCCAAAACGAAGAAGTAGAAAAAGTGGCAATCATCTGTAGCAAGATTTAGCCAAATATGACTGTATATAAAATATGATGTACAATTCTCTAATCATTCTTTACTGTAGATTGGCTACACACTGGAAAACAAGTATAGAAATTTGATGATGTTTACTCTTTTTTTCCCCCTTACTTCTGGCGATTGAAAACCTTCAAAATCAGTTAGTTTTCTATTTTTTAATTTTTAATTTTTCTTTTTGGCGACACATACCCATACTCCACAGACTTGCACATTTCCGACCCGTCGTAAAGAAACCCCATCTTTCCTCAGTTACACGACACCTATCCGCACTGTAATATCTTTAAGAAGAAGAAGAAGAAGAAGAATTCCTATAAGTACTGCGGAGGAGATTCAGAAGTAGAGTTTCTACTTTCTTTTAAAGTGCAAAGATTGTGAAGTAGTGTTTGAGATTGCTCGATTTCCTCTGCATTCGTGATCGTTGCAGACAGGAACGGAAAAGAGCTTCGAACGCAGTTTTATTCAGAAATTTGCTTAGTTTGTTTGTTTTGTTTTTGTTTTGTGTTGTTGGTTTGTTTGTTTTGTCTTTTTTTAGTTTCTTTCAAAGTGCGGCGGAGGTTCTGAAGAAGATTTCGCAGTTGCACGATTTTCGCTGGATTCGTGATCATTGCAGACAAAGGGAAAGAGTGTCGGAGGAGGTAAATTTATGAGAAGTTTGTTTTGTTTTGTTCTGTTTTGTTTTTGTTTCCCTCAAACGTGCTGCGGAGATTCGGAAGTAGAGTTCGAGGTAGCTCAATTTCCGCCGCAGTCGTGATCGTTGCGGATAGGAAGGGGAAAGACTGTCGGAGGGGATTTTATGGAGAAGTTTGTCTTCAAAGAGCTGCCGACATTGGGAAGAAGAGTTTGAGATTCGCTCAGCTTTGCGGGATTAGCGATCGTTGCAGACAAGGAAAAAGTAAAAAAGGAGCGTGATTATCGAAGGAGGAGGTTCGTTGTTTGTGTTTGGAAATTCTTTCATGTGTGCGCTTTCAGGTAGTACTCTTCTGAAGGAAACTTAGGAATTTTCAACTATGTCGTCGTTGTATGGGAACCCCGAGATCTCTCCCCCATACCAGCGCCCGTTCCAGCAGCAGAGTTGGCAGCAGCAGCAACAACAAACCCCAAACGCTGAACAAAATGGAAGCCCGTACTACGGGCATCCGGCACCGAGTTTTTATAATCAACAAGAAGAAACACAGTACTACCATGTGCCGCAAGCATCTTCTTCGTATTATGCAGCACAGCAGCCGTACTCGTCCTCATACGTTCCGAATGGACAGACATATGGCACTCCGTATGAAGAACAAACCACCTATTATGGTCAGCCATCCAGGTCGCACTTCCCTCCAGGCACAGAATCTGAAATTGTGAGAGTTTTTGAGAACGCAGATTTGGATAGAAGTGGAACCATCGATGCAATGGAGCTTGGAAGAGTGTTGTCAACAGAGTATGGAAGTTTTAGTCCACGCACGGTGCGCCGTATGCTCCATTTGTATGCAGATGACAAGAACAACACCACCTGCATTGGTATCTTTGACATCCCTTGGACTCTCTAAATGCCCACTCTTCCACTTGCTTTCTGAACTGATCTTGATGAATCCATCTCAACTGCATGTTGAAGTTTCTGTTTAGTTGGATCTGCACGTTAGAAATTGGACATATAAACCTTGTTGGCCAGGGACTTGGGATGGGTTCCTGTAAAATTTCAGTTGTGAACTAGTCGGGTTAGGGTTTCTGGATGTGCTCTGATTTCGTGTTGGGTTGTTGCTTTTTGAGCTTCAGGACCAGCAGGTTTTGTTCCATTATGGAGGGCTATCAGACACTGGCAGGTAGCATCTTATGCCTGCAGTTATTATAATTGTTATGCAGCAAGAGGCATAGGCACATTTGCTAGTTGGAAACTGGGCCAGATATGCACCAATTTGACGGACTGTTTTGGCACTGTCTTGTATTTGAATCTGTTGCAGATTGTGTTTGAGAGGTTTGACAGAGACAGGAGTGGAACAATTGAGAGGAATGAGTTACAAGAGGCACTGCTCAGCCTCAGACTTGATATTCCTCCTCAAGTCTTGCACATACTTGTGTCTACTTTCGACACAACAGGCAATGGAAGGAGCATTCAATTTGACAACTTTATTGAGTATGTCATATGCCCCATCATAAACCCTAAACCCCATGTTGTATTAGATCCAATATTATCATTCTGAAGCATCATGCTTTCTGAACCTAAGAGCATATGAGGAATGTCAGGCTTTTGGTTATCTCACACTGTGGTAGTCTTGTTACTTTGTGATGGGAGCCTCAAAGCATACATAGGAAATTTCTGGTAGGAATGTTTGGCCAAGCATGGAAGCTTTTTTACAGAGCAGCAGATTAGCAGATTCTGTTTCTCTTTTACTAAACTCTATATTCTTGTGGGATGTGGTCCATGTGATGTCAATTTGCAGGTGTGGACTCATTGTTAAGGTGTGCTTAGTCTTCCAGTTATTACTCTTTTGGTTTGCCTCTCCAATTTATTTCGGGAAAGAAATTGGGATGGCTGCTTTTCTTTAGATGTAAGATCTTGTCAGGGTTTCAAAAAGAAGAGTCTAAGATTCTGAGAATGTGAAAATGGAGGGCAGTTAGTATTAAGCATCCTGTTATCAAGCATTAAACAGATGTGCTACTGTTTGTGCAGGGACTGTCAGAGAAGTTTATGGAGAAGGATCATAACTACTCAGGATTTGCTACTCTAGATTATGATTCTTTCATGCTTATGGTGTTGCCTTTTATTGTTGCTTGAGAGCAGCTACTGGGCCTTGCATCTGCACAGTAATGAGGCACAGAGGGATCAAAGGGTGTGTGGCAATCATTCTCTGGATAGAGTTTTTCCATCTCTGGTAAATCTTCCAAATGAGAGCTGCAATAAATTTGTTGTGGCAATCTCTCTAGAGTTTTGGTATCCTTCCTGGAATTGTAATTTTCAAAGTAGTCAAGGCTCACAGTTTAGCCACAAGGGAAGAACCCCTCTGAGAAACATTGCTCATTGTAATTAGTCTTCACAACAAGGGTTCTCTCATTGATTGACCATCAACCAAGTTCTCCTGAGTTACTGCAAGTACTTGAATCATAAGGATGGAGAAATTCTCAGTACTTATGAAGCTAGAGTTTAAGGCATTTATATTCTTTTGGACTCTGTAGAGTCTCTGACAGCTACTAGGGTCTCTTATGAAACAAGAAAATCTGTGAAGAGCAGAGTGCACCAAAGTTGAAACTTGATGGCCATGATGGAGCTGGAAAGTCAGAAAAACCCCAAGATTGCCATCTGAGCTAAATCTCTTTCTGGGTAAATCAATTGTGGCTTTCAGACTTGAGACTTGAGACCAATTGGATTTCAGACAGATTGATAGGAAATCTCAAGATCCCTTCCATAATAGGTTGGTGGAGAGGTCATGGTGATGGGAGCAAGCGAGCGAGCATTTCTGGCTTTTGGGGATAAAATTGGCATGGTGTAGCAGTTCAGCAGACTAAAGTTGTTCGACAAAATAGGTAGAGAAGATAGGATTTGTGCAAGATATAACTGGAATAGTAACTTTAGCTGACTAAAAGTATCAGTTGTGCAGATAGTATTTCATCTTCAATGTTGACAAAACATGAGACCACCATTTGAAATGGTGTTCAACAAAACTTGTTCTGAAGAAGGGAGCCCATAGAACTAAAGATTCTGACTTGTAAGTTTACACAGTTTAGACTTTGCTTGCTGTATATATCTTTTCCTGTTATTGAATTTGATTCAAATATGGAAGCAGAAGAGTCCTGTTGAGAGTTTAGTTCATTCAAGACTTTCACCAAAGTCTTTAGGAAAGTGCATGAAGTGGCTTCATTGGTTCTGCATCATACCTTCCTTCCACTTGTATGAGAGCTTGAGTCATACGTTTTGGTGGGCTGATTGATGCCTTCACTCAGATCTGTCTTTATTGTTTCTGCTCAGTTTCCTCGTTTGGGTGATAGGATTGCTTAGCCACCTCTTCCTGTCTCATCCTGATTCTGAACAACAGGGCAGGTGGTCTCCAACTAGCTAAGATATGGCACTACACACAGGAAACTGACTTGGAAGCTTTTGAAGCTTCTGGGTTCCAGTCTGTGCTTTTCTTCAATTTGGCTCACTGGCACTGTCAGGAGTGAAATTTCATGTGCTCATTGCCTGGTGTCTCTCATCACCTTTTCATTAGTGTGTCTCGAATGTTGGATCTCTGCTGCAAGTGGTGATAAATCTCTTTACTTTCAATGTGGAATACTTTGCTCTTGGATTGGTTCTTCTGCAGATTTCAGGTTGTGATGCTAAGTTATTGCACATCCACTGAGGAAGCCTGTAAGGAGAAACTCTTGCAACTGTATACTGGTTGAAGATTTGCATTGGATGTTGCATAATTTTTGGTTGCAGTTCCTTCTTCCTTTCAGTGTATGTTTTATGAGAGATGAGGGTTGCCAGCACAGCTTCAGTCCTTATGGTGAAATTGGCACCATCTGGTCACAGAATTGACTCCTGCCAAGCTTCAAAAATTACAGAACAATGGAAAATGTTGTGGGCAACCTAGATCGTCTGGAATTCTGGGATCTTTTGTGTGTTCATTAATCCAGTGTGAACTTCTGCTATCATATACTGTTATCAAATTTGATGAAATAGTGTTTAGATAGAACTACATGACAAGATAGTGACAGGCACAGAAAGATATTGTTTCAAAGGTGGGACCATTGAAGATGAAAGCTGCAGCAGAACTGTCTTCTCTCAAGTCTAAGTCATCCATGGCTCTTGAATTGCAGTTTGCACTCTCATGGTCTTTTGTTCCTGGTTTTAAGCTTGTTCAAGATGAGGAGCCTTGTGACACTGCTGATGGTAATTCCTGAAAGATGCAAGGCGCTTGCAAGAGGAGATGTTTCATGGATCTCTTGGCGCTGGAGGAATAAGCTGCTCATAAGGTGTATGTGCCACAGTTCAAGCCAAGTTTGATTTATTGTTTGTTCCCTTACAAGGTCCTTTTCAGGAAGAAATCCCAATATTCCTATGTATGACCTAGAGGGCCTGCTGATCCTCAAGATGCCATGGCCAAGATGTAAGCATTGCAGAAGCAGTAGTGAAGCCAACAAAAGTATATGGATACCCTATTTCTTCAAAGTTGTAAAGCCCTGGCAACCTTAGTGAAGTAGTGCTGTGATTAAGCAGTAATTGCCATCAAAGACTATGAATTCAGAATTAGAAATTTGTCAGATGGCAACAAAACCTCATTGTTGGAGAAGTGTGCTTTGCAACCATGGCTAATCACTGCTGAAATTTGTGGTGCAGGAGAAATTCTATGATATGTATGAGCTTGTAGCACAAGATTGGTCATACAGAAGTGGGAGTAGAGCTGTGTCGGAAAGTACAGACAGGTTAGTTCTGCATTGATCATGTGATTGAAGATAGACAGTTGCTGTGCAGAAGATGTCGGTGAAGATTGTATCTACTTAAGGAGGACTCTGAGTGCATGTGATTACCACCTGTCTGTTCTGCTCAGTTGCTGCAGAAGATTCGTCATCTCTCTTCACCATGCCCTTCAGACTATGTATGTTAATCTGCTCCACACCTACAAGGTATTGTGGTTTGTAACAATTGTTGAGAGAGGATATGTTAACTCAATACTTGCTTTCCATGTTTACTCTTGAAGCAAAAATGGTGGGTATGGTTTGGCTGATTGAACACAGATTATTCTAATTGTTTTCATGGTGTTATCTGACCTCTAAGAATGAAGATTTGCAATTTTTTGTGTGCAATTTGCATTGGCCAAAATTTCTTGCATGACCCCAAAAGAATGTCAACAACACAGCTGTATTTCAATTGTAGCAAATTTTTCTTCCACAAAGCAAATTTCCATTTGGGATATGATGTTTTTGGAATCAACAAAATTTGATGCAGATCTTTCTTTTCCACAAATGTACAAGAGTTAGAGCAGATCTACCCAGACCCATTATGTGGGCCTCTGGCAATGACAATGGCATCCAAAATAGTGTGTAAGTTATTTTCTAAGCCCACCCATAAGCTTGAACAGTGTAGAGTGAGGATGGGTAAATGTTACCACATGGTGTGATCGTTGTGACCAACTAATCTGAATCAATCATATTTCTTTACATTGTATCATGTGCATTTGTAGAGGTTCAAATTCAGTTTTATGCTGAAAATAAGATACAAAATGCTCTAATTCACCTTGTTTCCCATGTCTGATCAGATATCTTTTTCTGTCAATTTAGGAGCTCTATTGTGTAGGGTAATGTTAGGGCAACAGGACACAACACCCTGTCACTGTGGACAGAGAACAAAATCTGGGGGCTATAATGGGCTAATGCCAGGGCATTAGCCATTTTTATAATCAAGGCATGCCAGGGCATTAGTCATTTTTATAATCAAGGCATGCCAATACAAGAGTGTCTCTCTCTGATATGCTGGGAAAGAAAGCAGTTTCTCACCATACAGGCCCACCCTGCATGTGGGTCTTTCCCAAAATGGAATGTCCACATCCTAGGTCACTAGGTTACAGCATACACAGGGTTTTTTTTTTCAATTTTGTGATGTAGCTGAAGTCGTGATCATCCATATTATGATTTAGCCAGATTTGGCTACATACTAGATATGAAGGTAGGAAAAGCCAGAATCCTTCTATATTCTTGGCTATCTCTACTGGAACTTATCATAAAAATTTGGCAATTTTGACTTTTTTTTTCTTTGAAATCTGGCAAGTTTGGAGCTTTTTTTCCATGAAAAATCCTTTGCATAGGTCGAAATCATATTTTTCAAGTCAAAATCTGGTGAAGTTCAGGCCAAAAACAAAACACTGAGCATCCTATGTTAACTTGCTTCCCTGTTTTATTGAGAGAGGAAAATTGAAAGCTTCTTGCATGAATACGAGTGTGGCCTGTGCCACTGTGCAAGGTGTAAACATGGCTATGTAATTGTTTCAACTGTGAGTAGGACCTTAATGATAGAGCTCAATTGTGAAAATGAAAATGCCTCCAAGAAACCCCACTCATCAAGGGCTTTCCAACAGTACCAAGAACTCACCCTAATTAATTTTTATTTTTTGAAAAAAATTCTTTGACAAAATTGTTCCATATTCAATAACTCTTGCATGCAAATCTAAACACTCTGAAATCATCTTGGTGCACCACTAGTTGCCGAGGGATTTTGAATGGTACCAAGAGCATGGTGGGGGATGCCATGGTTTGCGAGATCTCAAACTGAGAAGCAATACATACAACCAATTAATATACCTTCCTTAAGAGATAGATGATTAATTGCAACTTTGTTGGACATCTATGAAGGTCGATAGTTTGTTTGCTTTGTCTGTGACATTCAAATCTCCCAAACCATGGCATCTCTTGCCATGCTCATAACATGGTATAGTTAGAAAGCTCTCAATGGGTGGGGGGGGTGCACCAACTTGGTTTCATAATGTTTTGGCCTATGATGGAAAAGTTATTGAATATTGAACAAAATTTTCGTTGAAAATTCATTTAAATCAAGAATAAAACTTATGAAAGAATTTGAGAGCTCTCTTGGTATTGTTGGAAAGTCCTCCATGAATAGGGTTTAATGAAGGTGATTTGGAACTTTTTAGACTTAAGGTGCAAGATATATTGAATTTTGAGTAGCTTGTGTCATTGGAAATTCAATTAAATTACAAAAATCCAGGTTTTCTAAGGAAAAATTAATTGAGTAACTAATTCACATTTGGCCAACAATAGAGGTTACACCAGTTCATATCGGTTTGGGAATTTTCTTTGAGAGAATAAGGGAAGTAGTTTTAAAAAATATATATTGGTGATTTATTGCCAAATAACGATGGAAAAATACGGTTTGCAAAATTGATTAAAAGAACTTTTATAAAAAAAATGAAAATTACCAAATTGCCAAAGGCATAGATCTAAATCGCCATTTCACGCACATCTCATAAGGCCTCATGCCTACTAAAATCATGTCATAAAATACCCTTATTGCCAAATTAGAATTTATAAAGCCATTGGATCTAGGTCCATTGTCACCATTCATCATTGGATCTAGATTTATCACCAACAACTTTCGATAGGTTTCATGGCATCATTGCGAAACACAATTCATTACATTCATTGTTAGGATATTTTTGTCGCTTCTTGCTCCATCAAATGTTGAATGTTCTATCTTATTCCTTAAAGCTATGACTCGTGAATGTAACTAGTGGGTTCCAAAGTTTAGAGATTTGGGATTTTGGTATGAACCTATGCAAGTTTGCCCTCTACTAAAGTTTTTGGTTTGTTAAGACTTTCGAGGTTGGTCGTTGGAGTCATAAAGGTGCTCACTACTAGTGCTTAGACTTGTTCATTGCTGGGATTTGTGGATCAAGGAATCAAGACTTAAGACCTTGTTGATTCACTAATGAGCAATTGGAGGTTGAAATGCTAATGCTAGAAAATTGTTTGCCCATGCCTCCCACTAAGTCGTTGTTATTCATGTGCATAATGGTCATAGTATTGTTCAACATTGTTTTATAGTTGGGCTTCATGTTGTGCATGGTGGTGAATCTCATGTCATTGTTGCACACTGGTTAGTGTAATTTTTAATTTTTTCTACCTTGTTCCCTCCTCTTTCAGTTGAATTTTGTTCTATAACAAGTTTCACATCCTTATTTTAGGGTTACAAGTTTTTCAAATTCAAGCTTTGTTGTTGATTGTGTTTGTAATGTGCATAAAATTTTGTTCTATAACATGGGATTAGGGCTAATGCATCACATTCTTGCTTTAAGGTTTAAAGAAGTTTAGGTTTTGGTAGGTTTAAAGTAAATAGGGCTTAGACAAAGGGTTCATGCACAATCCATATATAAGCTTTTGTTGAGCTCGTTACATGTTTTGCATGTTTGTCATGTTTTTTCCCATACTTACATTGCCTAATTCCTTGAAGGCTTGATTCTTCTAGTGCTCATTTCATGTATCATGAAAATATGATGGTTATTGAATTTTGTGAATTCAATAATTTGGCAATCGTTTTAAAGTTGTGATAATAAAGGTTTTCTTGTAGTGCACAACATTCTTTACTTTTGATAAAACTTCGAAGGTTGGAATTTTACACATAGATCAATGGTTGATGCTCACAAAATTGTCTTATTTGTGTTTTCAACCTCCCTTTGCTTCTTTTTTTTGTATGTATTTTCTTGAGTTCAAAGACAATGGCACCAATAATTTCATGAAAGGACATTGAGTTGTTTGACTTCTTTAAGTCAAGCATAAATCCTACAAACATTTTTATTCTTGTGATCTTTCCTAAACCAAAACCAATCCCATTTTTTGTAGCAAGTTGAAGTGGCAACAAGGTTGAATCAAATTTTGATTTCAATGGTAATAATCTTGTTGTGTAATTTGTTGTATTAGTAGATTGCCCACTTATGTTGCCCTTGTGGTCGATTTATCAGAGATCCATGCATGTTATTACAAAGGAAGAAAAAACTTAAAAACGTTTATGTCATTTCACACAAGTGTAGAAATGTGTGGGCTAATTAATTCCCATGGGCAAATATGTTGAAAAGTGAAAGTGGAAAAGTTCACCATGTGAAATGCATGGTATATTCATTTGTGAGGGGCAAGGATGTGATACTAAGGTCAAAGACTGACAATCTTGAAAAGCATGTGGGGAAAGCAAAGGATGTTCAAAACATGCCACACTTGGGCAAGAAACATGGAGGGATGGTAAGTTAACAAAAAGTGTAGTCAATCAAAAAATGAGGTTGCTTACTCCAAAAAGAGTTGCATCATAATTGTTGAACAAGTTCAAGGAGGGTTCAAGGGGGAGTGGGGTAGAAAGTGGCAACATTTTGTTACAATTTTGCACTTACTCTAGCAAGGCTGACCCGTGCTTGAATTTGAGGCTTTAAAGTCTTTAAAAAATAAATTTAATGTCCCCTTGTTGCTAAAACATGATTGTAATGATTCAATTAGATGGGTTATGGCTAAATGTATGCATAAGCAACTCATCAAGAGAAGAAAATAAAGTATTACAAGTTCAAAGTACCTTGCATTGTCTTGTGATGAAGTAACCATGATTGATAACCAAATGTGGATTTCTAGCCATTCCTATGTTGTTCAAGATTGGTGTTGCACACCTATACTCATTTCTTTAGAACAAGTTACTAAGGGAGGGGGTGCAAATAATTTGACCAAGGTTATTATGGGTGTTTTGAAAGAACATGATGATCTTTCTGATGTAGATGTTGTTGCAAAATTGATTTCCTTTGGGGTTGATGTCTAGTGAATGTTTTTTAGGGTGTGTGCAATGGTGTTACTTGCCAAATGCAAAATAAGTATTCCTCCCATTTGGAAAGCATTCATTGCATAACAAATCACACCAATTTGGATATGAAAATCTTATTTCAAATCCCTATTGTGAAATTTATATAAGATTTATTACAATCCTAATATTCATTCTTTTTTCATAGCTTAAAAAGACACATGGAGTTTTTGAAAATCACATAATTGATGAAGGAAAAAAGGAATTTTTTTGGGTGAAATGTTAAAATGTGTTGGATTAATATGTTTAATTTAACAAAAAGGGTGATGGCAATGTATATGCCATTATTGGCAAAGATGGTTGAAGACACTTTATCAATCATGTTTGTCAAAGTGAACTTTGAGTTTTTTTGTGACTTAAACTTGTTCATTTCTCTTTCTTATTTGTTACCCATGTTCGAAACTATCGAAATATTGATTAAGTTTTCATAAAAGAAAGATGTCTTTGTATGCAATTATGTGGCAACCATAATTATCTGTTTGGGTCAGCTATATTTTCACTATGTGGGTTTGGCAACAAATTTGTCTTTGACATTTTCAAAGACTTCCAAGGAAATTTGATTACTTGTAATCATAACGATGTGCATTTGAAATGGACGACCACTTCATTGGACCTCAATAGCCTTGGTGGTGAGTATTTGGCTTTTGATTCATCAAGTTACTCATTTTGGGCTACATGTGTAAATGCCACTAGTGAGAAGGTTCAAGTGATTTGATAGATTTTTAGTAATTTAGTGGAGGATGCAAAATCATCATGTTTAGTTTTAAATTTGTTTCCCATTTTCTTAGTGTCTTTATGTCTTTATGTTTTTGTAATGTTTATCATTTAATGTTTATTTATTTCTTTTTCCTTTGGTTTTATTATTATTTTCCCCTTTTGTTTGTCTTTGATTTTGTGAGCTTGTGACATTCCCTACAAATACAATTGAATATCTTGTTTGATGGATGCTATGGGCATTTGTTATTTACAATATTGGCTTTGAGGCAATGTTAAGGAGAATTTCAATCAACATTTAATGTTAATTGAGGCACATTATTATTTTGAGAAGCTCTTGAAACTAGTCAAAATTTTAAAGGCAAGTTTACCTTTAGTTATAGCCAAGATTTACCCAACAATTTTGTTTACAAGTGCTTTTGACATTTAGTTTAATGTTTTTAATATCATTATATAATTTAATGTTCTTATTATTATGGAGGTACAATTTCATATTAATTCTTTAACTCAACTTTGTCGCATTTTAGAGATTTCCCACATTTTAAGGCATTCTTTCCTCATGTTTTTCAAATTTGTAGAATTCATAATAGTACAAATGTTGGGGTTAGTGGAGGATGAATGAACATTTCCACCCTTTCTTTCATGAAATATATATTGAGGAATTTGTTTCAATGAACACTTGAATACTGTTGTGGGAATGTTTTCTTAAACTTTTTATAGTTTGAATAATTTCCCATATGACATGTTTTGAAGATTGGAAGCAATAGAAGACTAAGCAATCATTGGATTAAACATTCTTATTGGGATTTGGGTTGGGTTTATTGTTCCAATCCCATCATTAGTGGGCTATTATTTCAAATTTTCCATGATGACATTTAATGGCCAAAGTTGGGTGAATCTTTCATTTAGAAGTTAGGATTTAAGAATTGTCATGGTTGTTCAATGTTATGTCCTTTTGTGTGTGTGTTAGTCTTGCAATTTGTTGGGCTAGTCTTGTGGGTTAGTCAAATCTCTATTTGTGTCCAATGTCCAATGGCAAGTTTGTTTTTTATGGAATGTGTAATGTCCATAGTTAAGTTTGAATTGTAAAGTTAATACAAACTTAAAATAGATTGTCAATTGATTGTAATTTAATTGAACTTTGTGTCAAAACATCTTTGTCAGACATCTTTGTTTTGATTTTTTGTCTAGTGTCAAGCTCTATCTCTTTCTACCTTAGCTGCTTTTCAACTTTTTGTCTTCTTTTGATTCTATGTATTTGTCTTTGTTTATCTTCCAACTTTTAAGTTCTTTTGATTTTGTGACTACCTCTATTTGTTTTCCTTCAATTCTTTAGTGTTTGCTTTTGTTTGTCTTCTTTTGATTCTTTGTCTGCTTCTGTCTACCTTTATCAATTTGCCTTTGTCAATTTTATTTGTTTTAAGTTATGTGAACTTTTGAGCTATATCTATCTTCCTTCATTTTCTATCTACCTTGGTCTTCTAAAATTTAGTGTCTAATATCTATTTTCCTTCAATTATTTGTGTGCCCATTGTTTGTGTTTGTTTTCCTTCAAGATTACTTGTCTACCAACTTCCAAATGCTTCAATCTATCTTCCTTTGATTCATTAATTCCCTATCTATGTATCAACTTTCTACTCAAATTGTGTATGTTTTTGTTTCCATGTGTGTCTTGTATGTTGGGTCATTAGGATATGTTTTTGTGTTTGTAAATTGTTACATGTGGTGTGTGTGTTTTGTGTGTAATTATTTATGTATGTTAGTGTTGTTTGTGGGTATGTCACCGTCCAATGCCTTATTTATTCTGGATTTTGATTGTGCTAGAATCACCCAACAATGACCAAGCCTCAAGGCCATGCACAGGACAGTGATCACATACATGTTTAAGAAATTTTCATGGCCAAATTAGGTGGACTGCCAATTAGTTGCATAGTGCAAATGTTTCTCTTACACATAGTCAACACATAGTCAATTTTTAATTTATTGAAGCTTCAGATGGCCATAGATTGCACTGTTGAACATTTAAATATTACCAATTATGCACAAAATTTAGCTTAAGAGAAGCCACATGTTCGAAATTTCAAAGACCTTAAAAGAAAGCTGAATTGAAGTGTTTGGTCATATACCCGAAGGTTTCATGAGATTCCTGTCAATTTGACCAAACTGGCAGGGGAAAAGACAATGGATTGGCATGCAGAGAATCTTCCCAGGTAGCCTGGATGAGCTTTTTCACGTGTGGACTTTTCACTTGACCCAAGCCCAAAAAGTTTGGGGCCCAACATCACCCACCTTGCAGTGACTTCTTGGCCCCAACTTGATCCCATATTGAAATGTGTTTTGGTGTCCGAAGGGAGGGCGGTGTAAGGTCAATGGGCCCAAGAAGAGACCCCTACCTTCTAACTTCAGCCATTCCTTCATTAAATAATTTTTTTGTTTCATTTAACAAATAAGCTGGAAAACATATAATATATGAATAAAATTAGTGATAGGGTGGGCTTTCATCCCTTTTGAGCATTTGACCTGGTCCATGGTGACCTATGGCCAGGGTGAACCACCCATGCTTGGACTTTCAGCTTCTTTATGAAGGCCACTTAGTGGCCATATTAAGCCCAAAAATGTTAGATTTGGAGAGACCCTGATTTAGCAATATCATGAGATTTTTGTCATGTTTAGAAACAATTTAAATGAATTTTGGGGTTTTCACCATGGTATAAGTTTGAGTTCTGCTCACCCAAGGTGTTACCAAGTCATCACAAACAAGTTTTTAGACAGCAATGGGTCCTAGGTGCAATATTTTCATTGAAAGGAGAAAAGAAAATAGATAAAAACCCACCAAAAAAAAGGTTACTTAATCTTAAATAGTTGGATAGGTAGTTTCCAATAACCCAAGAGAATCACAAGGATGGTGGTTTTATGTAAATTTTCACAACAAGACACCCCATTTGTATTGATTGTTCAAACTTCAAACCATCACTACCAATGGAAGTGTCTGCCTATCAATGAGGATGGGCAGGTGTCATAGTACCTTGAACATGAAGCCCAAACATTTGTGGATGCCACATGGGAAAATGTGTCATGAATGGGATTTCTTGGTCACCATTGGTATGGAAATTTCATGTCAACATTATGGTATGAATGGCAAGAACAAGTGACATATCATACTAATCTCATTTCTTGGGGTAAATTTTATGATGTTGCCAAAGTGGTGATCATCCATATGAAGATTTAGCCAACATTGGCGGAGGGTCCCTTTTATTGGCAAAAAACATATTCCATAATATAGCAATGAGATGGTTTGAAAGACAAAGAGGAAAACCTTGGAGTGCGTTGTGCATGGTGGAAGGGAAGGAATCCCATACCTGCTTACCAAGATAGACTGAAATTAAATCAAAGGGAAGGTGCCTAATAGTTACATGTCTATGAGGCCTAATTCTTGAAAATTATGCTTGAGAATTGCCAAATTATTCAGAAAATTGCAAAACCCCCTTTAACAATTACAACTATTTCAAAGCAAGAAGAACACATGATAGTGTACATTGGCACCTTACCATGAATCCAAAACATGTATATCAAACTATCAAACATATATATATAGACGGGCATAATTCTTCAAACTTAAACAAAATAGAAGGAAGACTGGACAACATACTGGACAACTCACTAGTGCTTGAAAGGTATTATTCACACCCTCCCTAACATTGATGCCAAAGCTTAAGTGTATGTGCATCCCAAAAGCTCCAAGTCCCATGAGTTGATTAGCTTAATTTGAGAGGAAGAAAACCTAAATGCCTATTTTTACTCAAACTAGTGTAACATGTGCTGATGGCCTAAGTGTGAACTGGTTACCCAACTAATTTTTCCTTCTAAAATCATTTAAAATTTTTAATTAAAAATTCAATGAAAGCAATTACTCAAAATTCAATATCTCCTACACCTTAGGTCTAAAAATTTCCAAATCATCTTCATTAAATCCTACTCATTTAAAGGGCTTTTGAACAATATCAAGAGCATCCTCAAATTTTTTATAATTTTTACTTTTGACTTAAATGAAGTTTCATTGCAAAAAATATTTAATAACTTTTTCCCTAGAAGTTGAAAAATTATGAAACCAACTTGATGCACCCTTTACTCATCTAGGACTTCCAACAGTATAACAGCACAATAAGAGACTCTGTGGTTTGGGAGATCTTAACATAAAAAACAAAACAAACCAACAACCTTCCTTTAGATAGATTTCAAATCCGTTTGCTTAATAAAAAATCTCAAATTACTTAATAAATGTTAGGGTGTAAAGCGCCTAGCTTGGTAGACAGGTGAGATAAGACATGAGAGTGTGACTAACTTTCTACTGCACAGTGAAAAGTTAGAACCTGAATAACTTACATCTCTTTTGTTTCAGGTCAATCCATCTCTTCAGTAGTACTATATTGCACATGTTCTAAGTTACATTGATAATTTATGAAGCTAGTGATGCCATGGTGCTGACAAGTTGTTGCCTAGCCTACAATTATTGATCCTTTTCACACCCTAAAATGGTCCACAATCTTTTATTTGTAAACCTGCCAACCCTTATTAGGAATCTTTGTTTTTAACCCTGTCTGTATACAGACAAGGGTTATAGTATTAGTGCACTAATATATATAAAGGGTGTTCAACAGGCTTGTGTGTAAAAAAATGCTATGGTTAATGAAATTGTTAGATTTGGTGCTTTGAATTTAAATTTTTTTTTATCTTGAGTGAACTAATAGTTAAATGTGTCATAGGGTTGTGTGTAGGTTTGCAAATTTTTGTTTCAGGCCAATGGGATTTCTGGATTTGGTGATCTGATTTTGTTTTTTTCCGATTAGCTTGACTGAACTAACAGTCAATATGTATATTTTATTTCATTTACAGACAGGGTTCTAGCACATACTTGTGCACTTTGTTTTTTCTTGATGATGTTTGCAATTGGTGTTCTTGAAAAAAAAAGATGGGGTCTGTAAGCCCTACAAAGGAAGGGAATCTAGAAGGCTGTGAGGAGAGACATAGATAGATACACCATTGGCAGGCACTGAACTTTCTCGTGTTGTAGACACAGTCCACATTCTGATTTCCTGACATGACACAAAAGCTTCAGAAACAATTTAGTTCATGCTGGTCTGTAGATAGGGTACACTTTCTTGTGCAACAAGCACATCCTAATGCTAGATCTTGCCCCCCCTCCTCCCCCATCTTGTCACCTTTCCATAAAACTTATAAGGTTGTCTTTTCTCTCTGTTTCAAATTTTCCCAGTCTCCCCCATACCCCATTTCAGATTACTCATCTCCCATTGGTAGCATCATTATCATCATCTTCATCTGTTTCCTTTTAAATGCCAAATCTTCCAAAACCCATTTATGTGAACCTGCAAGACGCAAAAAGTGGTGGGGGACAGAAGGTTAGAGGAGGCAGATCCAGAAGTAGTGGAAGTCAAGAGATGTTTCTGGTCAACTCAGAATGGTATGTAATAAACACTTTCAGTCTTATGGAAATGTAGAGGCTTACATGTTTTGAAGTGTAATCAACAGATATTTACATATCCTGAAGACTGAAAGTGTTTAGTCCCATGGAGATACTTCCAACCAAAAGGACTGTGCTCATACTCAAGCAGAGTCATAACTGGTACAACAACTCAAAAAAATAACATCACAAATGTATAGACGGGGGGAGCAACACATACAGTCTACAACAAGAACATCAATTTCAGCTGCTTGAAAACAAATGGGTATATGCTGTAATAGTTACATGTAATTGGTGACATAGTCAGGGGTATATCCCTGGTTGTAAATGAATCTTTGAGGAGACGCAGCCAATCCAAGACTTGGATTTTGTTTAATCACCAGAGATATACTTGTTCAGAATCTCAGGAAGTTTTACAAGCTTATTAGTGCATCTCCAGTTTCCACTTTTGGTTCGGCCTCTTAGGGGGTTCTTTTGTCTTCCTGGGAGTGGGTCCTTTCATTTTGTTCCTTGTATTCCACCGTTTTTTTGGGTGCTTTGGTTTATATTTGATTGACAGGGTTTCAACAATGAAGACACTTTTATACTAAATTAATTTAGTTTGTTAGCATCCCTACTCATAAACATAAAAATGTACACTAAACAAATTTAAAGGCTACTTAACGCTCTTCACTTGGGCCAATCATCATCATCCATCAATCTAATTCAGCCAATTCCATATTGTTGGTGTCAAAGTACTTATCTTCAACATGTTTAATGCACACGAGGGCAGTGATTTATTATTATTATTATTTTTTCACTTTTTCAATGTTGCCAGAGCAGCCATTATTAATAACAAAAATTGGCCACCTTTGGTTAAACAGACCAGATCTCACAATAGATTTTTTTCAAAATCGTTTTATATTGTGGCTACCTTCTATTTCTTCAGGGAGAAAACTGGGGAATATTTAGCCTTGCCTTCCAAGGCAAGGACATTGTGTTTAGATTCATTATAGAGTATAGTAGTTTAATGGATTTTGGCCCCTAGGTAATAAGTCTATTTTAATATGAGGATTTTTGAAAGATGATATTTTGGCTTGTGTTGAAACTTGAGATTAGTTATAGAGTTATAATGTCTTGACGGATTTTGTTTTCTTTTAGAGGATTTTTGAAAGATGATATTCTGGCTTGTGTTGAAACTTGAGATTAGTTATAGAGTTTTAACATCTTGAAGGATTTTGTTTCTTTTAGAGGATTTTTTTTGAAGATTGTATTTTTGTATGGTGAAATATTTGAGTACTCATAATTCTTCTTTTGCCTCAAGATACTTTTTAATGCAACTGGCTAGGCCACAGTGTGACACACCCCTTGTTTAAATTTGTTTTTCGAAATCTGGAGAATGTAGGTCATTTGTTTTTAAAAAAATCTTTTGTTGATATTTTTGGGCCAGTTTTAATAGAAAAATGGAAAAAGTTCGCTACTATAAAGAACACTGCAATGTAGAGGTTTCAATCTATTTTGCAAATTTTAATATAAAAATATGTTTATGGATATTCTTGAGAATGGATATTTTGAGTAGGTGCACTGGCTAGGATCTTCAGCATTAATTAGCATTAAATGGCGACTGTCCCGGTGGACAAGGAGATTTTTTTTTGGAATCCTGCCTGGTTCTAGCGACCTATTGGAACACACTGTCTAAATCTGGCGACCTCTAGTTTTTTTTCTCAAGATATGGCGGTTTCCTTTTAAAAAATTTCCCAAAAAGCCCTTTGTTGGATTCCCCAGAGTTTTTTTTCCCTCGCCAGCGTGCGAAATTTCGCCAAAAAAAAACACTGGTGTTCGTGTACTACAGTATTTATGTAATGGACTGGCGGAAAATTTCTAGCGTATCTGGAGGGCATATCTGAAGAAACAGAATTTGCTTCACAACGGGGGCAGGCTCTTTGTTTTTCGAACTGCCCCATTTCTTTTTATCATTTTTCCTGTGATACCCACTGGGAATGCATGCTATCATGAGGAAAAAATGTTGCTGGTGCTTTATGTTGAGTAACACCCTTGGAGCAGCGTGTTCTCGAAATGAAATAAGTGCTTTGGCTGGGCACTTACTTGGGGAACACTCCAATCAAAGGGCTTTACCCTACTCAAAATATCCATTCTCAAGAATTCCTAATGTGTGTATCAGATGGGTTGTGTTGAGTACACGAACAAAGTATGCATTCCCAAGATTACATGCTGTGGATTCACATTGGTGATCTCGAGGATGCACAAAATATGCATTTCTCAAGAGTATGTACAGTAGTATAATGGCAGCTCCAGTACGTCTGCCAGATAAGTAATTAAATTTGAATATTCCTTTTTGAAAAAAAATTATTTCAAAAACATTCTTGAATTTCCTTAAAAAAAAGTAACCTGTTTTCTTTTGGGAGAAAGTTAATTCATGAAAATTTCAGCAATTGTAGAAATAGTGTAATTTGTGCTGAACGTGCCAAGGTACTATGATATTCATGTGTGCAGGACCTTGAGTAATGCACAAAACATTCATTTCTCAAAGTTACATTGGGGGGTACTTATTCCATTTCATATTAATCAGTTGGGGTGCCTCACAAATCCAACTTTATTTGTTTTCTAATGATTCAATCTGATTGGACCATCACACAAAAAAGGTAGGCTCCCCCAAAATAGAAGATTCTACAGAAAGATAGAGTGCTTCTCCCTTTGGCCCACCTATTTAGGTGAGAAGGGGAGGACTTTGGGCAAAAATATATGGATTAAAGCAGAAGGTGCTATTGGGAACACCCTTCGGGAATATAGTGGGAAACTAGGGAACTTGAAGGGAACATGCTGGGAACAAAGAAGAGATGAAAAAAAAAGGTACAATATGTGGACGTATGGGGTGCTCTTGAGCATGTACAAGAATATGGGTTCTCAAGACTGCCTGCTACGTACTTGCAGCGACAACAGCAAAAGCTTCAGAAAAAGCCCAACCAAAAACATTCATTTCGTGCAGCGCCGTTGCCCGACATACTAAAAATACGAAGTTGCAATTGTCAGCCAGAAAAAGCCGGATTCATCAGATCACATGCCCCATAGCTATTGTCATCGCCCAACTGAAGCTAAGTTCCTTTTCAGAAAAAAATCTAGTTAACGACTTTGAGTTTCTTCAGACCCGGGACGTACGCCGAATCTTAACTTGGGAGCTGGACGACAACACCCGTTTGACCAGCCACATTCTCGGGGGCCACAATACTTGTTGCAATTCCCACTTGCTGATGACGCCCCCAGTACCTTATCCTCATATTTGTCTCCTGCAAGATGGAGAATGAAGCAAGCTGGTGAACAAAAAAAGATGGCAAAAGTAGAAGCTTCAGATTGAGGTCTGTAATTTCGTAGTATTCAAGTCTGGAAATGATTACTTGTGGAATTTTTTTTTCTCAGTTCACGTAATTTTTGTACTGTAATTTAGCATAGAGTCCGGCGTGGCTGGTTGCGTGTAAGGGGGGACTATTTTCAACGCTTTGAAATTTGTTGGGGCAGTCACAGTTACATGCAGGCAAAGGATGGTCAGCTGATTGACTTATTAGGGAAAGAAGGTAAAAAAAAATAAAAATCTACGATCTCAAAATCAGATTTGCTGCAAAGTGCACAAGGGTCCTACCTTGAAGGTCTCATATTCAACAATAATACCCCAATTATGTGCTAACTTGGAGTCAATCGCAAGCTATGGTGCTACCGTACTGAAAGTTGTGAATAAGGAGGCTTATGGCAATAACTAGATCCTACTTCTCTACTCAATATTTTTATACGAAGGACATCAGAACATGAATCGTGTGATTCTATGCAAAATCATACAAAGCACAAAACGATAAGCCTCGCAGAGGAGAGTATACCTGCATGCTCCCTACAATACCTGCGACCTAGGAGTGATGCTCAGCAGGAAGACAGGCCAGTCAAAATGAGATTTTTATCTCACATTGTCAAATTTTCCAACAATTGAATCCTGCACCTATGTAATATAAGAAGCAGTTCATAACACTAAGTTGTTCCCACTGAATTCAAAAATACAGAGCACTTGCCTATTTGTTTTCTACTGTGAAAATCTTGAAATATTCAAATTGGGCCTGTCGAATCATTTTTGAAATCATTAAATATTTTGACAAAACTTAAGGATTAGAAGAAGTAGGTCTGGTAGTTTATGTACACTAGAAATTGATCATGTTTTCTAGACTAGCCCCATCACATCCCCAAGAAAAGAAGAAACCGACTACAAAGCTACTGCTTCTGAAGAAAATCAACTACTCAATCCACAATTGGGTGACCCATTTTATTTCAGACTTCTGGCAAGCAACCTCTGAATTTAAAATGGCATGTGATCATCAATCCTCAAGTTTGAGAGGATTTCACTTTGCAATAAAACTGAAAACGGTTGTGCAGCACGCCAAAGACGTGCAAAAAACTCAAAGAAACAAAATGAGGAAAGAATGTGCAAGCTAAAACTATAATGTAATATAACAAGCAGTCCACATCATTAGTTATCACGTATCACAATGAATTGAAAATTTTAGCCCAAGTTCTTGAGTACTTATTGTTGATTGTCAAAATTAGGAGATATTCAATTAATTTGGGCCTATCTGACCCAAATTCTTGGAAATTTAATTAAAATATTTTGACAAAATTTATCTATTATCATAAGGAGGTATAGTAGTTTATGTACATTAGAAGTCGATTGATTGTTCATGGAGGAGTTCTGTAGGGTGAGGCCCAAGGTCAAGGGCGTTACCAGAAGAAGGGGCCACTTCCTTTAACCCCTAAAGGGCAGGACAGTGTGAATTTACACTGAAAAGCAGCCCATATTGGGCCTGTCTGATGGTTAAGGCTGTAGCTGAGCACAGATCTGCTTCTAGTAATGCCTTCGACCATGCAAGGGCCCCATGTAAAGGCCTGTGGAATTTTATGAAAAGATGGAAGACACCTCCAAAAAATGAAAGATGGCACTGAAATCCAAGAGATACCTTAATAAAACAGAATGCCCTCTGATTTCTCAGAAGTCAAATTTTGGTGTAACACATGCTGTCCAAATACACTAATTTTTATTTGGCAAACTTTGTGTGTATAAGACCTCAACTAAATTCTAAAGACAATAGAGAGTCTTGAGAATGGTAGTGTACTCAGCTCCCAGGAAACAAAGAGACTTTGATAATTATGAGCTGTAAACAAGGCCGATTGAGTTCCAGGCTCTGCCACTGAAAAACTGGGAAGATACATGTGGGCATATGTACAAATATACATGCCTTCAGCATCAATACCTGCCTTGCTGTGATCATCTAAACCTCGCACAGGTCCCTAGGCTCTGATATATTAAGGTTGCAAAGAAGAAAACTGTGATTGATTTTCACATCTGTACTTTGGTTTGATGATAAGAAATTGCACGCATGATCTAGTTTTCCACCCAAAACTTCTCAACCCAATACCAGGACCAGCCTCAGGTATGAAATGGGGGGGGGGGGGGGGAAAACCCCCCCCAAACCAAGAAAAACGGGGGGGGGGGGTATCCCAAAAAGAGACCCAAAACAACCCGTGGATTGGAGAAA
>Ga0116231_10002857_pt1 | contig 36009 bp, 20 predicted proteins | sample S1TSphgellanicum_2_FD_89695 | JGI IMG/M metagenome (GOLD analysis project Ga0116231, IMG submission 89695) | Host-associated microbial communities from peat moss isolated from Minnesota, USA - S1T2_Fd - Sphagnum magellanicum MG | ecosystem: Host-associated > Plants > Peat moss > Unclassified...
AGGCATTTCACTCCTTCAAAATGGTCCATTCTGTGAAGCAGAAGGCCCCATGCCAGATTTTGCTGGACTCCACAAAGGGGTGTAACCCCAAGGTAAGTGGGTGACTGAAGCACCTAGGTGGCAACTTAGGTGGCACACACCTGTGCATTAGGCACGGGGTTCACACTCGTATATATATATATTTTTGAATCTCACCCTATTTATGATCGAACTCAGGGTTGTGGTGTTGTTTTCCTTACTATATAGATAATGTTATTATATATCTTTGATGACCAGCCCTTCTTGCAAAGCCACATGAATTAGTTGTGGGTTTTAATATTTTGATGGTTTTTTGTGCAATGGGCCATTTAGCTGGCTTATCTTTAAAAACATTATGAAATCTCCCCTCCTCAAGTAAAAATCACATTTTTTACATTGTTTTATGGAACAGCACAAAATTATATAAGTATATTTATTTCTACACTTACACTTAATTTCAGGAATGCTCCCACAGTGAGGTTTCACTCTAAACTGACCTGCATTCGAACTTCCTGCATAAAAACCTGCATACAAATTTCCTAACCCTTTCTTCTAGTCTTTCCACAAGAAACGTCACGAATTAACCATTGTGTATATGGATGAACATCTTAAACAAAGACCAAAATGGTGGTTATGAAGGAATGGGCTCATTAATAAAAATAATACCCAAGGGCACTCCTAGGACTCGTGGTCTGTTGATTTCACCTCTGGAGGTTCCTAAGGACGAGGGAGGGAGGGAATTGAGGGTAATACTGTGAATCTGCAGTGAACACTAGTTACTAATTATGCAATGTGCCTAGTGGGCAAGCCAAAATTTCCAATGGCCAGAGAAACTCAGGCAACGGCCTTTACCCAGCACGCTCCGTGACATATTTAGTGGTTTTCATGATTCACACAAATGGGCATGTGCTTCAGAACTCATCATATGGATTTTGAAGAATGTTTAGGTCAGGTAGGCACTTGACGATCTATCCATAGTGGCTTGTAACAGGACTAAAAAGAGGCAGAAAACACCTTATGACAATCATTCTGCATACCCAAGCATAAAATGATTGCCAGGTTTTGATGGCAGGTGCTTACCACAGGGCCCTGCCCTACACAAATGCCCTAAAAAAGGGTTGGGAAGGGGTGAATATTTTTCTGGTTTGGATGGTTCACAGGGTAACTTTTAAAGGTGAGGACTATATCATTGATGCATGATGACATGACATTTCCATCATGTTTGGCAACATGATACTAATTTCTCATATGGCATAGGGTGAAAGTGTTGATGTGACTATGATCATGCAATGTATTGTCTTGTAAAATTCATGTTGTGGTCAATATGATAATAATACATTAATGGTACATAGAAAATCTGTCCAGATTTGACTACAAGCTAAATATAATTTAGTTTGAATTTAATATTTTTGGTTACATGTTTGAACCACATGCATACAAATATGGAAATGGTCGTAAATTTTGATTGAATTGTGGTTATTGAAAATGAAAAAAATCACGCTTTTGATTTTAATATAGTTTTTTGGTTATATGAAATCAACCAAAACATATTTAATTTTAATATGATTGTTTGGTTATATTTTATATATAAAGTTGGCATCAATATTATTGGTTTTTGGTAAAACATCCTCATTTAATGATGAAACAAATTAGATTTAGCCATTGAGATTATTCTTAATGTTACTATAATTAATTATTCTAAAATTTAAAAAAAAACGAAAATGATCGTAGCTTAATTAGGGTTTAAGGTGGCAGGGGCATTTGTGCATTTCAAGGTTTAGGTTGCTTCGTTGTTTTTTGGCGCCCTCCATTTGGTCGAACAAAAATGAAGTATAGCATCAATGTATCATTAATGTATCAGAAGGAAGCGTAAGTTAGGAGCAGGAAAGGAGGACAAAAGGTGTGTGCTTAGGGGTAGTTGACAAAGTCAAGAGGAGGAGGACAGGAGGTGTGTGCTTACAAGTTGGTCAGAAGGTCGAAAGGAGGAAAATGGGAGGAAAACCGTTGCATGTTCATGAAAATTTTTAATTATGGTGAGTAAATTAAGAGGAGGAAAGGAGGAATGCATTAATAATTAGTTTAAGTTGTCAAGTGTCAATCAAGTAGTAGGAGAGAAAAGGACCTTAGCAAGGGGCATTGTATGCTCCAATCTTAGCGACAAAACTTCAAAGGTTCTGACGTTGGTGACATCGGTGACAAATTATCAAGAGCAATGATGGACTCTTAAAAAGTTCGGTGTTGATGACACCAGCAACGGACTACCAAGAGCATCATCGAACTATCAAGAGGTCTAACATTGGTGACATCGGCAATGAACTGTTTAAAGCACCAATGGACTATCAAGAAATTCCAAAAGTAGGGGGTTGATGAATTGGGAGGACGAGGAGTGTTAGGAATTCAAAATTTGAGCCCAACAACAACTTGTCATTCCCTTTTTGTAAGAATTTTTTTTCTCACTTTCAAACTTAAAACCTTCCAAACACAATGTAACACTCAAAAATAAAACCTTGACAAAGCGACTATGTACTTGGTAATGGAGTTGGTTGATTGTAAAATGTGAAATTAATTTCAAGGATCTCATACAGTATTAGCCTCTTGAAAAAAGGTTATGAAAAATGTTCAAACTCCAATCTTTTTTCCTAATTAAAATTTTCAAAGGCTTATTATCGCAACCCCATTTTGAGGGAAATGTGAGGATGAAACTCACACTCCCGAAATTGGGACTTGGGAGTCCTTCGAAACTCTCGAAACTTCAGAGTTCGATTGCAGGGGTCAAAACACCTCGCATTGGGGTGCTTTTTATATCATTAGAAAGTTATTGAAGTGTAGATGTCGAAAAATGACCTCGCATGGACCATTTGGACATCTGCAGACAAGTTATGGCCAAAAGAAGGCCTGGGAGTCAAACTGGCAGTTTGAGTCCCGACCACTAAAAGTTAGGAATCGACCCGACCCCGGTGTGTGCAGGTGGAGTGTGACACGCCGTTGGAAAGCTCTCAAGGAGGGCTACAACTTTGCTTCAGACCTCATCCCAATCGGAGGTCTGAACAAAAAGTTATGATCGTGTGAAATCTTGGGAGTCCAAACCAGGACAATATCGGGACTCCTCCTTGGGAGTCCCGGGACGAAAAGTTATTCGAATGTGAGTGCCACGGAGAGGCGCAGAATATACTATATGGGGGAAGGTGGTGGCTTCCCCCGAATCCGGGCCCAGGTGAGTCAAGTGAGTCCAGAGTTGCTCGTGGCTTGTCCTAGCACCAAGGGTGCTCCAGAATGTGAACTAACCAACTTGTTAGTTAGTTTGATGCAGGTTCGAGTAAGTGAATAGCTTGTCACTTCTTCCTAGTCCCATCTCGGAACTTCAGCACGCCCCTCTACCCCTTTTAGTGCTAAGAGTTGGGAACGTGCCCCGAGTCCCCCACAATTTTGCAACTTGAGTAACTTAGGCCTAACTTGGGGCTAACTACGGACTTGGGAGCATGTCATTTATTTAATTTAATTGAATTTGAAATTTATGGACTTGTTGAAACATGCACAATCTATCATAGGTGGCCTAGAAAAACCATGTGTTTCTTGCCTTTTCTTTGTGATATGTTAATGTTGTCCAGATTTTGGGGAGGATTGCAAACTTGCTAGTTCTAAGTTTGATTATATTATTGTTTTAAGTTTGTTTGGTGTTTACGAGGACCAAAGAACCTCATTTCTTCTTACTTCTTAGGCTATTCTATTTATGATGTATTTAGTCTCTTTAGCAACAATTTCAAATTTTTGAAATGGTCTACACACATTCCAAGCTCCTTATTTTGAATTTGAATACTATTTTTTTTTCTATCCCTATTTTTCTTTTTTGTTTGATTGTTTCTCACCTTGAGTTATGTCTCTTGAATGGTAACCTAATGTCATGACCAAGTAGCCTTTCTATTGCTTTTAGAAATGAGATAGAAACTTGGAAACACAAATATGGTATTCATCGTCCACACCCATTGTCAAGAGTTGATGGAAGTCATCGGATGGGTAGTCATGGTAGCTTGTCACTAACATTCCCCAAGAAGGTGATGGTTTTTTGTTTTAGGGTTTAGGGCTTTTAAGGTCTAACAATTTAATGGAATGTTTTGGTTCAGTATTAGCAATTTTTTAAAAATTTCCTTCGGATGAAACCTTTCATGAGTTTCTAAACCTACTTTTTCAAATCCTTATAACTTTTATTCCCAAGGTTCTAAGATTAATTCTTCAAATTCTTAATTAACCAATTTTTGGTTCTCCAAAACATATTTTCAATCAAGTTCCACCTACTTATACATATCTTGAGGTTGGAGATTATGTATGTATCATAACAATACAAACTACTTAAAGACTTTTTCTCTACCAATTTTTTTTGGCAACTAGGTTTAATTAAGGAAGCAATTCAACTTTGAAAACTTGGTTGTTCAAGAAGAAATGTGAAATGTTTTTTAGATGTTTCTAAAAGGATCCAAAGGGGGATTATGGGAACTATGATAAGGAAGCTTGGCAAGTTAAAATTGGGGGTGATTAGCAACTGGGATTTTTTTTTATGTGGAAAACAATTGTCTTTAAGTTGAAGGACAACTTTGAGTCTTGGTGATCTTGTATCTATCTTAGGTCTACATATGTGTGGAATGATAAATAAATAGATTACAAGTTATCTTTTTTGATTAGTGATGACCATGTACATTCATAAAATTTACATTTTTTTGCTCTTCACTTTAAAGATGTATGTTACCTTGGTTTTGCCATTTTCAGAATTGATCAAGTTTGAGGTTGTCAAATTACGTTTAGTAAGTAGCAAAAGTATTTTTAAAATATTTTTTTTTACTTCCATATCTAACTTATAGCCAAATTTGCCTGAAATTTCTTATGGAATTTGATAAATTAATATAATATAGGTTGTAATGTACAACATAGATTTACTTCCAACCCACTAGGATAAGACTATACATATAGTAGTATGTTATTCATGTGATTGCAATAACCTTATTGATGTAAAAAATAAATCTTGTGAGGATGGCAAAAAGGCATGCAGTCAATGATTCACTTCATGGTGTTTGTAATATAATATTCAAGGTCATTTCCACTTCATTGGTATAAAACTTGACCTACGATTGTCCATGACAAATCATGGTCAATACATATTGGTCTTTTGATGCTATAAGGAAGATGTGACATTTGTGGACGATTTTGATTTAACTCCAATGATCAAATATAAATTAAAATACCTTTGAGAAAAAAAACTGCAGATAAATGGATTGAATGTTAAAAGATTGAATATTTAAGTTTGAATAATTGTAACTACCCAATTCATGTCATTAGAATAACCCAAATTTGTAAAAAACCTTGTGACCAAGTTGTCCTATTATTTTCCGAGATGTGATAAAAACTTAGGATGTAAATTTTGTATAATGAGTCCTCCAATTTATGGTGGATTATTCTATCTTTCATTTATACCCACCATCAAGAGCTGACGTTAGTTGTAGGGTACGTACTAATGATATAATGTAGCCTATTCATTACCCACATTTCAACACCTCTAGATGCACCATCCTTGTCATACACAATGTTCCTTACTTTTTACAATACATCATCATGCAATGTTTATCCATATAGTCTTGCACAAGAGAAAATGCATTATATATGAAACTTGGTGGATTTAAATATAATGAATGTTGATGCATGTTACATCCATTGGGGCAAATTGACATTTATAATAAATAGTTGGCAATTTGTTGGATAGAAAAGGGGGAAGGGATAAGGATTTTACTTGCTGTAGTTGATTTCCCCTTGAACAATCAAAAATGAAAGCATTGGGATGCTAGGATGGGTGAGTATTGTAAAAGTTTTCATTCAAAGTGTGCATCCATGGTGTCAAATCCTCTTGTCGACATCGTGATGTGATGCAATATGCTACATGAATGTCATTGGGCCATTGGACAAACACCATCGTGGTGGGGTGAACCCATCCTTGGGTGGTACCACAAGGAACCATCTCAAGGAATGGTTAAGGAACAAAAAACAACCAAATCATTTTTTCCAAGCCCTCTTTGTTAAATGTTTTCACAATTATAAACTATTATTTTTTCATGTTTATCATTTACACGTTCTAGTATATGACCTGAAATTTATTTGGGAATTTAAAAAATTGTAAAAATTTTAAAATTTATAATCCCAAATAAAATGACTTCCAAATTACGTTTTGAAAAAAATTCATAAAAAGATTCATAAATCATGTTTCAAATTTCTGTTCTTGACCAAAAAGTTCAAGGAAAAAAATAGGCGCTACGTTCTTGAAACTTTTTATAAATGCAATGATTAGAAACATCAAAATACACAATATTCTTGATATTATTGAGATTTCAAAAGCTATTGAATTTAATAAATGTATTAAATTTTTTTATGAAAATGTTCATTTAAATGTTTCTTATGATTTTTCAAAGTTCGATGGGTCCAAGAAAATCAAGGTGTGATGTTCCTAGTGGTACCACCCAAGGATAGAATTGCCCTAGTATAAAGGAGGAATTGCCACGATTCACAACAAAAATATGTGAGTAAACATTGATAAAAGATGCAAAGAATGATTTATTAATAATTTCAAATTTTTACATGTATTTTTTTATGTATGTTGATTTGTTTTATTAATGTTTCAATGAGATTAGACTACATATATACTAGTGTATAAAATCACATGTTCATGTATTATGTATTAAACATAATGTATCACCTTTTTTCATTTGTCCCAAAGGTTGCATCAATTGCAACACCTCTTTGGTGCCCATGTTCAATCATCATCTCCCTTTGCCATGGTGTTTGGATACCTAGAGTGAAAGGCATGTTTTGCCTAGTGAGACCACCATCCACCTCTACCATAGTTTCTTGATAATAAAACACTAAATTGGTGTTTTGTTGAACCCACATACGCACATTTTTCGCATCGTTCTTATGTAATTAGTATATTTCTTGAGTTAAACAACACCCTAACATCTTGCTTAATGAAGAATATGTTTCTATTTAACTCACATGTCCCTAACATCATGTTATTCACATCTTGCCTATGTTTTGCCATAATTTGAGACATTGTGAATCCAAGCTTTAATTGTTCCATCACAAAATCCTTGATCAATTGTGATAATGGGGAGCACATGTAAATTTATCACCCATTTTTAAGTCCCCATGGACATGTAGACCATCTTGACATTGATTGAAATATAATTCTGATACATGTTTAAGCAAATACAATGTTTTAACGGTGAATTTAGATCTATACATCTTCTTTTTATAAAACCATCCCATTTTTTCCTAGAATCTTGTGTACCATTGTGGCCTATCCTTGATGGGATAACTTTTCCATTGATGTTTAATTTTCTTAGAACTGCATTGTGGTTTTGTGTAATATCCTTCACAACATTTGTGAGACCATTGGGACCATATCAACATTGGTATTTACAAACAACCAACCAACCAATTTTGTGTTACATATGAACATACATTGCATTACAAAACAAACAATTAGTCACATATTTCGTGTTTACATAATAGTAAAATTAATTCATCAAATGGTGAACATCACATTTAAACATGTATAAAATATATGCAAATCTTGGTGCAAAAATGTAATAAAGGTTTTAATTTGAACCTTAAAAATTCATTAACATTATCTATTTGTAGTTTTTACAAATCATTGTTAAGGTGGATGATGTGTTTTTTGCAAAGAAATTAACATCTTCCACCATCTTTACCTTCTTCATCAACTATGAAATCAAGCACTTGAGTTGTGGGGATGAATGCAACTTCAACAAGGTAGGGCCTTGTTGCATCTTAATGTGTCAAATGACAACTTCCGACATCAAATCTTCATGATCAAAAGGCCCGTCTCATGGTGTTTGAACTACATTTTCTAATGCCTCCAATTCAGTTTGATGGCCATGTTCATAAAAGGGCAACTTCCCTTCCATGCTTACAAAAACCATTGTAAAAGATATTAGTTTCTATGCACCTTACATTCAAATTGTGATAATCAACATACAATGAATTAAAAACATGGTAAATATTTGACTTACATAGAATTAGATCACCATGACATGTAAATTTTTTTGCAAAAATGTCAAAAATGTGCTCCAAAACACCCTTGGAATAACACCAAAAAATCATGTGAAAAGGAAGTTCATATCAAGTTTGATATGCAAAAGCTTGGAAAATGTGACCCCAAACCCTAATTTGCAAAATAATCCTCATTGGAGTTCAACATATATTTATAATAGATTGACAAATGCAAATATCAAGTATTTAAAGTCAAAAGTGGCGGGAAATGTGTAACACGTGTTAATTTTTCCCACATGCAGAAATTTCTTTCTCAAGTGTCAAATATTAGTAATACACTCAATGTATTACCCATACCACATGTTAGTAACATAGAGATGCATTTCGGTTAAATTAATTAATTTTTATTTTACCCATACACTTTGAAACATGGCAACCTCTTGTCCATTTATTTTGAAAAATTTCTTGTTTTTTCTATGTTTAGATAGGTTATTTAGTGTATCAATAGATCATTAACGTGTCAACAAATCTTTAGTGTATTAATAACACATGGTTAATAATAGTTAGTTATGATATAAAAATTGATGGTAAATCTATACTAAGTGTCAAATTTTCATATGTAAAGTTTTTGGGTAGATTTTTCCATGACAATAATACAATTAGAGATGCCCATGAGTTGCACGTTATCAGAGGCCACTTATGGGCACCCACTGTTGTCAACATTCTAAAAGTTTTCCATAGGATGTCCCCTGCCTATTTCATGGTATAGGGGGGGACCCAGTTGCAATGGCCCACCTCTCATACACCGAACACACAAGGTATTTTGACTAAGCAGTACTGGCAATTCCCACTTGCTTGACCTCTTTGAGTCGTCAATAGCAAACCATTAGCACCACCTTCCTTGCATTCACCATCCTAAAATCCACTAGAGGTTGTTGATGACAGTTTCATAAAAATTGGCACAATTTGTATAATAACATTTCTGCAAGAGGATTCGAGATGGCAGCTGTGGACACAAATTTATTAATAACAAAAATAATAAAAAGAATTGCCAGAAGTTTCGAAAAGTCGATTCAGATACAAAGAAATTAGAATAAAACAATTTCATGAACAATCAATATGTGTTAGGGGTGGCAGAAATATCACTTGGGCTATCAATCACCCAATCAAGATTGTAAGTGGTAGTTAATTAGTTTTTTGACTCAAATTTCACTTTATAAGAGAGATTCTAGAAGCAGTTTCAGATCTATCTGTTCAGCAAGGTAGTTTGTTTTGTTTCACATCCAGATCTCCCAAACCATGGGGGCAGCTTCATGCTGTGCTCTTGGTATTGTTGGAAGCTCTCTATGAGTAGGGGTGCACTGACACTTGATTTGAGACTGTTTCGAAGCTACATTGCGGAAGCTATTGATTATTGAACCATTTTCTCAATGAAAATTAAATAAAATTGAAACTGAAAACTGTATTGGAATCTTGGGGGTGTTCTTGGTGTTGTTGAAAAGCTCTTGGCAAGTCAGATTTAATAAATTTTATTTCACAATTTTGAGAGCTAAGGTGTGGAAAGATATTGATTTTTGAGCGGATTTTGTTGCTGGAAATTCAAACAAATTGCAAAAATTGGGCTAGAAACAAATCTGTTGAGCCCTCAATTTGTTCACACTTGAGCCAACAGCACAGGCTCCGCTTACAAATTATAAAACAATTTCATGAAGAATCAACCTGTCCTGGGGTGGCAGAAAGATCAGTTGGGCTATCAATCACCCAATTGCAAATTGTAAGTGACTAGGTCTATTGTCTCAGGCTTAACTTTATAAGTGCATTTTCCTATTTGATGCAAGTGTTTTCTTGGGGGCCAATTTTGGCATCTTTTGGACCTAAAAATATGACTTGGACCCATACAAAATATTTTTGTGGAAATAATGGACCTAATTTGCTAGATTTCCAAAAAAATTAAAATAAAATCAGAATATTTCTACAGCAGGTTCCAGTAGGTAGTCAAACTATAGGAGGATTCTAACAATTTTTCACATTCATTACTGGACTTGTTGCTGGTGAGAAAGAAGGGCTATCAGCCAGAAGGCAAAACCGTGTCCACCAAAAAGGTGTGAGAAAGGTTTTACATAACGGAACATGGAGAAAGGTTTTCACAATATTTGTAAAATGCCCAATGGAGATGGAATCTACAGGGGATGACCTGGTGCATTAGCATGCCACTTTGCAAAACACCCCCCCATTAGGTTAGGCCTTTGCATTTTGTAATTTATAGTTGAAGTGGGTTGTTTTGATCATTACACCAGAAGAATGTGCTACTAACAGGGCATTACAAATAATGAAGTTATTTGTGAAGTCGTCATTTTAGGGTACAAGAATGGTTATTTTGGCCCACATAGAGGATGAAATGTGCAACAAGGATGTAACATGTAATTAAGAAAATAATAGGGGCCCAAATTCAATTTTGCACCAAATTTGGTGGTTTATGTTTGGTCTTTTATGTTTGTTTTTGCATGAAATAACCGACCTTGAGGTCAAGGCACAAGCTCAAGTGCTCTTCTTTTCAAAGCTAATTAGCATTGATGCGTATGCATTAGGGTGTGATGAGAGAGTTTTTTCATGCAATCATAAAGGGCATGTGAGGATGTGAAAGATTAAAGAATTTACATGAAAATACAAAGAGTGAAAATATGAGGGAGCTCACAAATGCATATTGGGGACCTATTTTGGTCTTGGGAATTTACAAATTATACATATAATGAGAATGTGATTTGGTTTTGGGAATTCAAAAATATACATAATGAACATTTGTTCAGATTGTAAGAGTTCACATATATGCATAATGGGGTTCTCATTTGACCTTGAAAGCTCACAAATGCATAATTGAGGTTTGTTTTGGTCTTGGAAGTTCACATGATGTGGTTTGTTTTGATTTTAATAACTCACGAAATTGCATATCGGGCCCATTTTGTCTTGTGAGCTCACAAATGCATGATGGGGTCTATTTTGATCTTGAGAGTTCACAAATGCACATCACAGGGGTCTATTTTAATTTTGAAAGTTCACAAATGCATGTAATGGAAGTTTATTTTGATTTCGGGAACCCTTAAATGCATAATGATAAGTTTGTTTTAACCTTCGAAGATTTTTAATGCATAATGGGGGGTTTGTTTTAGGCTTAAAAGATCATTAAAAAAATAATTGGACAAACTTCCTATGGTGAAATTGGGTGATTTGTAGACATTAAAAACTTGGAAGACCTTTGGTAGTGAAATTGTGGCATTTATAGACATTAGTATGCATAAACAAACCTTTTTTGCTCGTGTTCTTAGACTTGCATTGAAATTGGATGATTTGTAATGGGCAAAAACTAATGGACAAACTTGTTAACTTTATTCTTGTATGGGTTATTATATATTTTTGATAAAATCGTTCAATTTTTACTATTTACATTCATCTAAATATCACATTTATGATGCCTAAGCTTTAATCTTTCATAACTATAGGGTATTTGCAATCTATAGTGGATCATTTTTGGTATCACAAGGCTATTTTCTAACACCCATGGATTAGAATTTGTCCATGTATGTGATTGTTATATAATCTAATGTGATAAAATCTTGAAATTATTTGAAATTACATTTTTTACATCAAATGGGGGACTTTTCATTACGTTTTAGTTGTATTGTTATAGTACATAAAGGATGTGTAAATAGACTCACCATATGTTGAACTTCTAATGAAAAAACTTCATTCTTTTTCCAAAATTCAAAAATGTGGTTAGTAATTCAAAATAGGTGTTTGGAAATCATTCGCATGTCACATAAGAGTTTTGATGACCAAAAATTGATGAAAATGGCAAAGCCTTTCATTATTACATTTTTATATAATACTATTTTTTTAAATAAGCATTGTAGCTTACAAGGTATTACATGGTCATGTGTCATTGCTTCTTAGAAAAGATGAACATTTTTACAAGTTTATAACTTTTTTTCTTTTGTAAAAAATACACTATGAAACGTACTTTTAAGGACTCACAAAATTGGTCAAAAGTGATCCGCCCTAGATTGCAAATACCTTGTACTACAACTACTCAAATACCCTTTCAAACCATTCTACAATACTCTCTATAACTCTTTTCATCAAGCTCATCAATTTGCCCAACTATTTTATTACATTTTGTTCAGATTCTCCATGTAACTCTAGGGTAATGTTTTTCCTATCATTTTTCTACCAACATCTCTTTTGCAATCTACTTCTCATTTTCACACCTTACATCCAAGCATTACCCTTAGTTTTTTCAAGGACATTTTCTTCAACAGATTTTTCTTTCATCATCATTATACTTACAAATACATAATCCAAACTTCCTTGTAACAACATTTTATTGTTCATCTCATAAAAGAATGCACACACCAAAATAAAATAGAAATCTTTCTCTTCCATTACACCAAAACAATACAAAATAATGATGCACTTTGTGTCAACTCAAAATTGCAAACCCCTTCAAGTCCTCCTCTTTGTTTCTTATACTAAAGCTAACTAATTACATTTCCTTAATGACCTTTAATATAATTCTAATTGATTCTCTTAACTTTTAGTAATGTTGGTTTGACAAATCATCAACATGTCAAATCAAATGCCCTACGCTTATTGATATATGGTCTTTGTTTAACAAATTGGTTTATTCTTACCAATTGTATGATGCTAACTTGTAATTTGCCAATTTGTCTAAACATGACTTGGTCACCTATTTCTTCCTAGCATCTCAATATACTTTAGGCTTCTACAATTAATTTGCCTATCCTTTTATAATACACTCTAATTACATGAGGTAATCCCATTACCTATCAAATCCCTTTGTATTATGCATCCAAAGATTTATAATGAAATATATCCAAAACATTATGTACTTAAAAAGCTATGTATCCAAATAACCATAAATTTGACCTTTTAGTTATTTGTTTATTTCATTTTTTCCTTTTGTGGGCCTTTGCTTCCCCTTTTGTTTTTTCTTCTGTTTGGCCCATTCGGCTTTACTTTTGCCTTTCTTCTTTTCTCTAACCTTTTAATTGTTCCTTTAATTTATTTTTGCAATTAATCCATGTGTTTAAATTATTTGTAGGAATGGATGACTCTAACATAGTCATAAATGGATTTATGGCATAATGCATAGTTGAAGATCAAAAGGTTGTAAGAAACATGTCAATCATGCAAAAGGCAAAAACACCATTCGACTAAGAGGTTCAACACCAAATTGTGGATTCATTGCATTTGAACACCATGGCAATAATCTACAATCATGATTTTTTCATTTTTCATGTAATCATGATAGGAACCAAGTTACATAACTTATTTCTAATGCAACATTTGTGAAAGGAAATTTACAATTTAAAAAAATAATAGTATATGTTTTCACACCTTATTAAAAATAATTTAAAGCCCAAACCCAAAAAATAACATGAAAAATAACTCTTAAAAAACATTTAAAATAACCATTTAAAAAGTAGCCCTTAAAATGAAAATTTTCAATTTTAGACCCTAAATCCCAAAACCTTACTTTAAAATGTAAACCTTAAAAAATAATTAAAAATTCATTTTTAAAGCCCAAACCCTAATTCAAAAATGAAAATTAACTTTTAAAACCAATACCTTAAAATTAGATCCTTTAACATATATATAAAGCATATACCTTAAACCACACAATCTTCTGGCCTTACAATTCTTAAATACTCATAATCTTTCAAGGTGAAAGCGTGTTAAGTGCCCAAAAAATTGTAGTCACATGTATAAGTTTTTTGCAATTAAACTTTTTGGTAACATATGGACATCACACTTGGATTATTTACTTTTTAAAAGTATATTTTATTAGCTTTAAATTTAATCTAGTAAATTATTTTCAAAATTCCAACAAATTATTGAAGAATTTGAATTTATGGAATATATTTGTGACCGAATAATACTCATCACAAAGTTTAAAATTTTCATTATGTACTTTAAAAGGAAGGTTGTTGATGAAATTCTTGGGTGATTTTTTTATGGTATGTGATAGTGATATACATCAATTAAATCTAGAATAATTAAAAAATTTTAAAAAATGGATGAAATTCCATTCAAAAAATGTCTTTTTTTGCATTTTTTAATTAATGAATGCACAATATTATCTACCTTTTAGGAAAAAACTAATACCATATGCAAAATAATGAGATTTTATAAATGGGAATTGCATTATTTTTTCAATTTTCTTTTGTTTGATAATGTTTCATGAATCACAAACATGAAGCCTCATGGCCCTTGAAAAATTGTAAGTTATATATTGTGTGTACATTGATTTTATTCAATCCTTCACATCTAATCGTTGGATCAAGATCAATTTTGACTCAAAGTGAACTTTGAGTTCCAAAATGTTCTTGTGCAAATTCTAAAGTTTTTTACTTATGTTTAGGTTAGCCAAAGGATGCCATCAAGATTTTAGTTTATTTCATACTATAATATTTGTTATATATCACCTGTTTTGAACAAAAGTGATTCATCCTTTGTGTGTTTTCACCCTTCAACCCAACTAAGGTAGCCTTTAATTCACTTAAATTATTTAAAATGAAAATCAATCCACAATTCATCTTTAATTTTTTAAATTTTGTCCTTGATTCGGTTGACATAAAAATACCTCAAAATAAGGGATGAAATAATAAATAGAAAGGCCAAACTCGGTTGTAATTAGGTATTCTTTTGAAGATAATTTTAATGCATGAGTGACTCTTGAAACCTTATTGTAAATTGAATATGTTTTTTTGCCAAATTCACCTTGCATTGAAATTACTGAATCTATTTAAAGGTTCCACCATTTTTCATGATTTTGTTTAGACTTACCATGTAAAGTTAAACCATTATGTGACAACTTGTTTGTTTTTATACTTGACATGTTCTTGTATTACAAAGCAAACAAGGTTTGGTTGATTTTGCTTCCTAATTCATTTGTGGTTAATTCATCGTGAAAGAAAGGAAAAAAAAAAACCTTAATTTCAGAGGTCAAATTGGAATCTTTCTTTGCAATTGCATTGATAGTAATTTCACTATAACAAAATGTGTCCCTATTCAATAAGTGTTTTCAATAATCCCATTGAACACGGACTAGTGAATGCCTAGTGTATTCACTGGTCCACTCAACGAAAATTAATGAATTACATGCACATTTTGTAATAGTGTTTGTTGTTATTATTTACATTGAATGATCGACCTTTAAGTTCATCAAGTGGTATTGAGGGTAAAAAATCTTATCGATTTGTAGTTTTCTAGCAAATGGTAAACCTAAGACATGATTCTAAGCTCCCATGTGGGAGCTCAAGGATGTGACTAAAACATTGAGGTTGTTTAAGTTGAATTCAAGGTGAAACCAATTTGCCAAACCAAGAAAGAAGGAAAATTAATGCAATATTGCACCAAATTGGGAAAAAACACCACTTTCCTTCATATGATATATTATGTGGCAAGGACCCACATTGAAGTGGCACAAATTCTTGAGACTTCCAAGTGGGAGTTCCAAATCTTGAAATTGTTAAATTAGTTATGAATCATGTGATTTTGGGGGTTCATAATTTTCTCATATAAACATTTATTCAAAAGATTTCAAAAAAACAAGTGTAGCCCTTGAATATTATTTTCCACCAACATATCATACTTTTCAATCAAAATTGGTTTGAGCTCACAAAACATCAAAATAGTTATCAAAAGTCATTTTGACAATTTAATTTTAGACCGTTTCATTGGCCATAACCCCCATTACGAATGTTTGCTTCCTCAATGCAACCCCACTAGAATATTTTACTTCTCAAAGCTTTTCCAATAGCCAAGGAAAGTCTAATTTGAACAAAGTATGATTCTTCAAACCTTGTTATAAAAAATTCAAGATAATTTGGGGCTCCAACTCCCAAAATGACAATATAATTGAAAGTGTTAAAATTCATTTTCTTCAACTCTCCACTTGTGGAAGTGTGCTTGAATATGGGGCATGCTCTTGACCCATTTGCTTTAGACATTTTAGCTTTGGACATGAACTCAAGGCTAAGGTTGCACCATTAAAATACATATCAAATTTGGATTATAATAAATAGATTGAATGAATTTGGTGTTCACATATTGAACCTCTTCTATTCTATTTTATTAAAATTAACCATGCATAGAACTATCGTTATCACATAATGAACTTTTAAGTGGGCATTACCTTTTACATAACCCACTCATTTCATAATTTCTTGCCATATGAGTGGGAGGAACCACCATCAAGGTTTGTAATGTGATGGCAACAAGGTGTTACACTTTAAGCATTGGTTTTGCCCCCAATCTAGTTTGATTTTCCACCAAAAAATTAAAAATTTTGAACTTATCAAACACACCAAACTTAGATTTCATAGTGTAAAACAATATTTTCTTTACAAAATCATTAATGAAGGTTTAAATTTTTTTTGGCCTCTTTATGAAATATTGTTGCCATGGGACCACACAAAATCTAAATGCACAAGTTGAAGCATTGGATTTGCACAAGAACCCCCATCTAAAGAAAATGGAATCTATGATGGTGTTTACCGTACACACACCCATGACAAAAAATCAAATTGTGAAATCAATTGAAATCAATTCCCTTAATAAGGTTATTTGTGTCCATGGTTCTTAAATCCTACATAGAAACATGTTTCGTTCTCTAATGCCATAGATCATTTTTATTAAATTTTATGTTACAATCTATAATTAAAGATTGAGTGGCTCCAACCAATTTATATATATATTTTTAAAAACAACATATATAACCACCTTTTATAACCACATGTGAAGAACTTTTGAACTTGTTTTTCCGATCCTACTTTTCCTTGTGGTAGTCTTTTGGGGCATTAAAGTCAAAATGGTTAATTATTTTTAATCAAGTTAAATAGTTAATGAAAATGGTCAAAGATTTTTAGTCAAAATGATCAATGGTTTTTAGTCAAATTGAACATTTAATCAAAATGGTCAATGATCCTTAGTCAAATATGACTAATGGTCTTTAGTCAAGTTGAACATTTAGTCAAAATGGTCAATGATCTTTAGTCAAATATAACCAATGGTCTTTAATCAAGTTGAACATTTAATCAAAATGGTCAATGATCTTTAGTCAAACATGACATGGTCTACTACTTTACGTATTTACCTCCTACTTATTCATCTACCTATTTATTTAATTAACTACTTGCCTACCTATTACCCACCCACCCATGCACCCACTTATTATTTACCTATCGACCTTTACCTATACCTTTTCACCTACTTACCTACATACCTACCTATGTTTTTCACCTTTGTACAACCTACCTATTTACCTACCCACCTATTTTCATATCATCTATCTACCTATCCACCCACTTACCTACTTAATTTTAACCACTAGGTGTAACCATAAGGTTTACCCATTATGTTTAACCACTAAATTTAACCATTAAGTTTAATCAAATTTTAGCCATTAAGTTTAATCAAATTTTAGCCATTAAGTTTAATTTAAATTTAACCATTATGTTTATTCATTAAATTTTGGCATTAGGTTTATCTTAAGTTAAACCATTCAGTTTGGCCAATATATATAGCCTAAGTATAACCACTAAGTATAACATATGTTTAACCACTATATTTAACGATTAAAGTTACCCATTAAATTTAACTTAGGTTTAGCCATTAGGTTTATCAATTAAGTTTAACCACTATATTTAACCATTAGATTTAAGTATTGGGTTTAATCAAAGTTTAGCCATTATGTTTAACCATTATTTTAAGCCATTAAATTTAACCACTAAATTTAATCATTACTTTAAATTAGTAAATTTGGCCACTAAGTTTAACCATTATTTTAAATCACTAAGTTTAACCACTAAATTTAGCCATTACTTTAAGTCACTAAGTTTGGTGATTAGATAGAGCCATTGTGTTCAGCAATTATTTTAAATCATTAAGTTTGGTGACTAAATATAGTCATTGTTTTCAACCATTACTTTAAGTCATTAAATTTGGCTACTAGATTTAGTCATTATGTTCAACCATTATTTTAAGTCATTAAGTTTAGGCATTAGATTTAACCATTACATCAAGTCATTAAATTTAGCCACTAAGTTCAACCATTATTTTAAGTCATTAAGTTTAACAACTAAGTTTAACCATTATTTGAAATCATTAAGTTTAGCCATTATTTTAAATTATTATGTTTAATTACTATGTTTAGTCACTATGTTTAACCATTATTGTAAGTTATTATATTTAGTCACTATATTTAACCATTATTTTAAGTTATTATGTTCAGTCACTACGTTTAACCATTATTGTAAGTTATTATGTTTAATCACTATGTTTAACTAATATTTTAAGTTATTATGTTTAGTCACTATGTTTAACCATTATTTTAAGTTATTAAGTTTAACTAATAAGTTTCACCATTAAGTTTATCCATTATTTTAAATCATTAAGTTTAGCCATTAAATTTAGTCATTATTTTAAGTCGCTAAATTTAACCACTAGGTTTAGCCATTAAGTTTAGTCACTATTTTAAGTCACTAAATTTAACCATTAGGTTTAGCCATTATTTTAAAACACTAAGTTTAGTCATTAGCTCTAACCATTATTTTAAGTCACTTAGTTTAACCATTAAGTTTAGTCATTAGCTTTAACCATTATTTTTAAGTCACTGAGTTTAACCATTAGGTTTAGTCATTAATTTAAATCACTGAGTTTAATCATTAGGTTTAACTAATAGTTTAAATCATTAAGTTTAGCCATTACTTTAAGCCATTGAGCTTAACCATTGGGTTTAATTAATAGTTTAAGCCATTGAGTTTAACCATTAGGTTTAGTTAATAATTTAATCCACTGAACTTAACCACTAAGTTTAGCTAATACTTTAAGCCATTAAGTTTAAAATTAAGTTTAACCATTATTTTAAACCACTAAGTTTAACCATTAAGTTTGGCTATTACTTGAAGTCACTAAGTTTAATTAATAAGTTTAGCCACTAATTTAAGTCACTAAGTTTAACCACTAGGTTTAACAATTACTTTAAGTCATCAAGTTTAACCATTATTTTAAGTCACTATGTTTAACCATTACTTTAAGCCATTGAGTTTAACCATTAATTTTAACTAATAATTTAAACCATTGAAATTAACCATCAGGTTTAACCAATACTTTAAACCATTAAGTTTAGCCACTAGGTTTAACCATTACTTTAAATCATTAAAGTTAATCATTAGGTTTATCCATTATTTTAAATCACTAAATTTAGCCACCGAATTTAGTTAATAATTTAAGTCACTAAATTTAACCACTAGGTTTAACCAATGATTTAAATCATTGAGTTTAGCCATTAAGTTTAGTTATTAATTTAAATTATTGAATTTATCTATTAGGTTTAGCCAATAGTTTAATTAGTCATCGAATTTAACGATTAGGTTTAACCATTAGATTTAGTTATTATTTTAAATCACTAAGTTTAACCATTAGGTTTAGGCATTACTTTAAATCATTAAAGTTTAGCCATTAATTGTCACCTAAGGTTTAACCATTATGTGAAGTGAACATGTAAAATAAAAAACTTGATAAATAATGAACTCTTTTGATGGTGCAGTCCATTGGTAAAGATTTGGTTTATCAATGGGAAGGTTTAGGGTTCAATTCCTTAAATTTACAACCTTTGTGCATGTTGAAAAGGCTAAAGTAGGTAGGTTAGACTAAAGTAGTTAGATTAGGTTAAGTAGGCTAAGCTAGCACCTACCTACTTAAATGTTTTTTTTTGACCTACCTAAATATATTTACTACCTACCTACCTACCTATTAATTTAAAATAATAAATGATTTTAATTTAGGTATAAAATTGACCCAATCAAATGGTCCACTATCCACTAGTCAAATAGTTAGTCAAATAGTTAATCATTTTGTCAATAATTTCGCCAATCAAATGACAAGGTCCAATTTGACTACTTAGTTGTGCTAAACATGTATAAAGTGATTGGTATAAATTGACAAGGTGACTTTTTTGACACTTGTCACTTTTGGGTTTTTTTTTATTAGAAAACCCAGTCGAAAAAACCATGAATTTTAGTAGTGAAAAGAAATTTCATTTTCATCTTCAAACATGAAAATTATTGCCATAAAGTTTTTGAATGTTTAAACATTATAAAATAGATGGCATGATTGTGAATAGAACAATGTCAAAAGACAAACAACCAAAACTTCAAAAACTTTTGAATGAACAACTACAACATGCAACACTAATTCTCCTTCTTCCAAGAAGCAGTAGGCTATGATATTATATTACAAATTAATATCAGTGGAAGAATATATATGAATAAAACATATATTTATAATGAGCTCTCACCACAACCAAAGGATCACACAAGTTGTTACAAACTTCAATATTCACCCTTGAACTCTATAATAGGAGGTGAATATCCCACATGTAAATGTTACCTTCTTTAGTATTATTACATGCAAAAGGTCATTAAACCGTGCAAATGTTACTTCACCTAACTAAGGTGAACACCATATGTAATGAGTTACTTCATTAACCTTCTTTCAAGTATTTGATAATTTTAAAAAATTAAGTGCATAGAACACAAATATCTAAGATAAAATTAGGTTGGTGAAAATAATTCAATAAGATGTTGACATCCAACAATTTTAATCGTAGGAGTAAATGTTTTTAGTTTTTAAGATTTGGAATCAAATTAACGTGGAATAAGGATGTTAGTTTTCAAAAAGTTAAAAATCCTCTTGATTCAAGTCTACTGTTATTTTTTCAACATATTCTATTTCATGTGAAATAACACTTGGAATGGTGGGCAATAACCAAAAAACAAATCAACCATTGTTAGGTAGCATACAAGTTCTTAGATCACCTAAAATTTTTCAAGTATTACAATTTTGGGAGCATCTTTGAAAAAATAATTTCATATCTTTTGAAGCATTAGGAGTTTATGATTTTATAAAAACTTTAGCCCTATAAATGTGCCCAAAATCATCAAGAAACATAAGAAGTCCCAAATTATTCAAAAAAATTGAGCATCTTGGAAACCACCTTTCAAGAATTCTCTAAAATGCTCAATTTTTTGAGGAACATGCTTAAATTGCACCAAGTTGTCCAAAATTTTTGTTTAATTTTGAAAACCCCTCCAATGTGAACAATCCAATGTAGGCTTAAATTAACTCTATCATACTATTTGTATGAATGTTATGGGGGGTTAGTTTATTTCTTATATTTTAGTCATTCTAAACTCCCAATCAATAAAGGGTTAAATGGAATAAAAATATCCTTACCAACCTTTGGTGTGAATCTAGCTATAAGGTAATACCTTTTGAGCTTTCACAATAATTGTAATATTTCTGAAAATGTCAATTTAAAAATGAATTACTTGTCTGAAACACCAAAAGTTAAAAAATTACCAACTCCTTCATGTCAAAATTTTGAGAACTTGACACAATTGTGTAAGTTTACCAATTTCTTTGATTTTGGTTTTCAATATGTAATAGGTAGGCAATTTATCAAACATTTCCTACCTATGATTAGCAACAACTCCAATGTTTATCTTGACTCATTTAAGTTAGATATAGTGGAGTCTTTCTTGTTTACAACCAAGAATTGTGATGAAGAGAGTATATTGTGTAGGGCTTCTCTTTGAATAAGATATTTTCATGAACATTAATTGCAATCTTCAATCATCATTACCAAACATTTTATTTATGTATAATATTAGGCCAAAACATTCCAAAATTTGCCAATTTTAACATAAACTTGATTTTTTTTTTAAATTATTATTATTCAACACCGAAGTGCCAAATTGCACAAGGTAGTATCATATTCAGCCCACTTATATTAGTGAGGCTAACCTCCCAAATCTCCAACCACAATTTGCAAATTGTCATGTCTTGGGCCAACTTGAGCTCACATTGTAATGTGTTTTGGTGGTGCCAAGGCTATAAGTAATGTAGAAGCTAGTGGACCCAAGAAAGTACCTTTCCTTGAACACTTGTTTCCTACTTTTTTCTTCCCTTCTCTCTTCCTCCTCAATTGTTTCAAAGGCACTTATCTCCTTTTGCTCATAAATCTTGTAGATAAATTAATAAAAAGTCTTTGCAGGTACAACTTAAGATACATTGAACTTCAAACATTGAAACAAGTTATCTCTCAAGTTCCACTTGAGAGCATGTACAAAATACAAAGTTCTAACATAATCTTGTGCTCTCATGTATTTCAATCTGCAAATAGGTACTTTGTTCACTTTGTTCATCAGATTTCTGAAAGTAGATGGTTTTTGTCAAGCAAATCACCCCAAGTTGTAGTACTACAACCAGGCCTGCAACATTTGAAAACAACAGCCCTAAATGTTTTTGTCATAGATGTAAAAAGGTTATAATCATTGGTTTTTTTGTTTTTTTTCCAACACAATTTGTCAATTTTTTATAAAAAATTTGGGGTTTTTTTCTAGTGCTAATAATTTTCTTGTATTTTTTTTCGAAATTTTCCTATATTAAAAAATTGAATAGAAAACCCTTGTTATATGTGTGACAAAGGGTTTGCCAAATTTTGTATAAATTTCAAGATCAATTCTCATGAGTGGAAGATTTTGTGAAACACTATTTACCTTACACTAAGGTTAGTTTTGTCATTAAATAATCCTCAAAATATTGAAATGATATTTTGTGAAAATATGAAGTTGTGATGTTGAAAATCATCGTAATTATCATAGGCTACATTTTGAATGATTTCACTATTCATATCACAATATTATAGTAGATTATGGAAAATATATATAATATCAAATTTTAAAAACGAATTCATTTTTTGAAGGATAGATGATAAGTGGTCGGGAAATAATTTTCTTTTGGGTTCTAGTTCCCTAGCTAACCATGGTGGTTACATTAGTGTTTTTTTTCCCTACCTACCTACAAGTGGGCTGTTAGAAGGTAGGTAGTAAAAACATGATTATCGGGAAAATTCAACCCACACTTGATCTATTAAATGAAGATTCCTAGCATCATTCTCAATCAAATGTCTATACACATGGCTTGATGTAGCTGAGATCACGATTTATCATAAGGCCCATACACAAACTGATGGGTCATTCGTACATGGTGAGCATGATCTGAAATCCATTTTTTGTATATTTCGTTATGTTTCACGCATGTCACAAGCATTAAAGGACCACATATGGGCCCAACTAAGCTTAAGTTACACGGCCAAACAAATATATGACAAGCATAAAGCAATTTGGTGGGAACGTGTGAATGCAAGTCAAAACATGACACGAAATGATTTCATTCGGCTTCAAAACATTGCATATTTGGATCGGAAACATAAAAAAGGGAATTGGCTTTTACACACCAACTTGCAATTTCAATTCAATCTTGGGCTCTCCAACATCCAAAAAATGTGTTTTTTTTCCAAGATGTTAATGAAATCAATAACACTCAAATCCCATTCACCATAGGTATTCAAACACCAACTCAATGTGAATCCATGCTATCATATGGTCACAATGGTGTCATTTCTATGGATGCCACATTTGGCACAAATGACATGAAATTCCATCTATTCACTTTGATGGGGTTTGATGATCATCGCACGAGTGTCCCTTTAGCTTGGATCATTATAAGCAAACAAACGGTTGAAGATTTGATCGAGTGGTTGAAACCATTAAAAAATAAGATGTTGTCACACATGCCACATTGGAAACCATCATGTTTTCTTGTTGATGATGCACCTCAAGAATTGAAGGCATTACGATTAGTTCTATACCTAGTACTTACTTTGTGTATATTTCCTTAGATGTTTTTAAATATTTTTCATAAAATTCTTGATTACATCAAATGCATTTTATGTTGTACTGACCCCATCCACTATAGGAAAGAGACATTGTCCATTTAAACCTTCTAAAGTGGTTTGAACTATTTGACATGCCTAGGATTCAATCAAGTAGCTATAGACTTTACATGTGAAAACAAATGGACATTTTTATTTGGGATGAATGCATGATTTGGTCATTTTGTTTAACTTTTCAATATTGCAAAAAAAAGTTAATTTCAAAAAATATATAGCTTCAAATATAATAAACACCATCATTCTCGTATTTAATCTTCAAATTATGATAGTGGGTGTCACTATTATGAATTTGATAGGTAATTTTGGTGTGTAAATAGTGAGGTGCAAAAAATGTTAAAATCAATGTATTTCAAGATTTTGCTTGGACTAAAATTTGGTGATAGTTTTCAAAGTTCATAACAATAATCTTAACTATTGAATTTATTTTTTTGTAAAGTTTCAAGGAAATTGGAGCTTAAGTAAATCCCTAAACAAGTTTTGGTGAAAACATTCTATAGAATAATTGGAGCATAATTTCCTTGCATTGGTCTATTTAAATTACTTGATTGTTGAGACCCAAAATGATAAAAAGGTTTACAAAGTGTCTCTATATGACATAAAACAAATGATAGGATGTCATTGAATTTTTTGAGGTTCAATAGATTGAAAATTTGACATAAAATCTGATTTGATCATCTATTAACTGCTTAAAACTTTTTTTTCACTATTTAAAAGACTTTGTGAATGATTTCAAAAAAAATTTAAATAACTTTTTTAGAAAATGTTTTTATGGAAACTCTTTTATGACCTTAACATATTAACATAATGCAACATTTTTTTGAGTCATAACAATGAAATCAAACGAAAAAGTCAAGTTGTAAAATATCATTCTATGAATATTCTACCATTAAAGAATTCAATCCTTAGATACAACCAAATGATAAACTTATATATGCTAAGAATTAGGTATTAAACTTGGGATAATTTCAAAGTCCTAAACTAATTAATGAATTGCATAAACTCATTAGTTAGTGGCATATTGTTCATATATATCTAAAGATGTCTACATTTTATTTTTTATTTTAATTCAATTTTTTCATATATATTACAATTTCTATAAAAGGTTTTGTCAAATTACTTTTTGTTAATCAAATTGTCAAAAAAAATTGACATTTTCCTCTAAAGAATTAAAATAATTTTAAATAGTAATATTTTTGCACTAGGTGTTTAATGAAGATCATTAGTTCATGGAAGAAATTGAAGATTAAACATGTTCATTGTTGGGCCAAAGTTAGCCTAACCCAATTTTGATTAAGAAGTCTAAGGTGGTTAAAAAAGTTTTGGGGTTAACTAGAAGGTTGAGAGGGTTAAGTTTGTGCCTATGACCTTATCCTTATAAGATTAGATGGGTGGATGGCTTGGCTATGATAATGGAAAGAGTAGGTTGGCTGGATTAGGATAAGCTTGGATGCCTTATCCTTGTCCAACCTTGCCAAACTTACTGGATAAGAAGGTCTAGATGGCGGGGGTGAGCTTCCTAGAAGTTTTTAGCATTTAAAGGTCTTAACATGGTTGGGTGGACCAAAATCTAACAAAAAAAAAAACTTGGCCCAAAGTCCATTTTGCAAGCTTTACAGTGTGCATAATGTTGACACATAATGATGACAAAATGACATCCATCCATTCTTAGCATTTTTTTTCCATATGTGATTTGTGCATTGTAAAGGCTAGTGATTTATATAAGTCTAATTTTTTAAAATTCAAAACACCTTTTGTTTTTAAATGCTATGGAATTTTAAAAATAAGGTGTGTTTTTCAATAGCCAAAAGTCCACAGTGTAATATTTCCAATTCGTATGATGCAAAACTTTTTTGCATTGTTTTTATTAATACATTTTCACCTTGAAACCAATTCCCTAAACAAGTTCTAGGTCCATCATTGAACCAAATTAAAGTTCATTTGCCTAATTGCAATTAGCGTTACACCAAAGTTTTTTAAATTCAAAAGTCCACAACTCTTGGGATTTTATGTTTTTTAGTTTTAAAAAATTCGACCATGTATAAATTTAAGTCTTATTTGAAAATGAATCCCTATTAACCAAACCCAACATATGTAATAAAATATAAGTGACACCAAAATTGGTCCACCCTACCATTCCAACACCCATAGGGTTAGGTCAAAAAGGGGATGATGGCATTTCCATGGAGCTATGAAGAGAGAAGGTTGTTGCTGATTTCTTTTCCTTCTTTCTAAGTGCATGGAACATGAAGGGGTGCGAGAAAGGAGAAATGATGATGATGTTTATATGGATGGGGGTGGTGCTTTGGGGCATCATGAGAGGTTGAAAGAGTTGGGAAAAGAAGGAGGTTGGAGTATCATGAAAAGAAAAAATCTCAAAAAACAATCCAATCAACATATGTCCTAGAGATTGGAGGCAAGATCCTCAAGTGGTGGGGTGACAGTTGCTCAACACATTACAACAAAAGATGTCCTTGTATGCGAAGCGATTTCACTAGATTTTGAGTGAATTCATTAGTCATAGTGAATGGAGATTAATGGGGAAGCAATGAATTCACTACTTTAGTGAATGGGGACTAGTGAATTACACCCACATTTTGGAGTAGTGACAAGAGGCGTTCATTATGTATGATAATTGGAGGCGGGTGGGAAGGGAGAAAGAAGAAGTACTGAATTGCTTTGCTTTGTTGAGTGTTTTTGAACCTATTTCTTTTGAAAACCCTTTCCATCAGTTCATGAAAGAATTGTAAAATTGGACCTCCTTAACTAGGCCCTTCAGCTGCATGGCAAAGTAACAGATTCCTCTAGATGTGGCACAGGGTTTCCAACTCTTTTATAACTTGAGAATGACTATTGAAACTGCAAAGATTGGGTCAGATTGAAGAGACAATTGCTGATGTGGGGATGGAGCATGAAAAAAATGGGTTGAAGGTACCAACTGTGTTGATGCCAGTTTATGTGATGAATGTTGGAGCTCCTACACCAGTCCACAAGTACAGGAACAATGAATTAGACATGAGGCAGTAAACAAGCAAAAAATAATATTCATAACTCAAGTCAAACCAAGAGGATCAGAAACTTTTCAAAACAAAAGAGCAATAGGTCACAAGAAAATGAAATGAAATTAGTAGCAAGAATCTTACTTGCTTGCAGCCTACTGTTTGGCTTGAGGGCACCAACCTTCCATGCTGGATCAAGATCTACAATCTGCTATTGCATTGTTTCTGCATCACACAATTGACATCAGATGTCAAGAAACCTAAAGTGTGGAAAAACACTAAACTTTTGCCTGCCAGGATTATTATTTCACACAGCATTTTCAACTCACCCAACTAACAATCCACAACACAAAACACCATGTTTCAGCATTTTCAATCATACAAACACAACATGAAGAAATCAAAAAATAGACCTGTTGTGCATGAAACACCTGAAGTTGGGCAGCCTGGTCCTTCAGCTGATGAATATGTTGCTATGGTTACCTTTGCTGCGAAAGCTGGTGGTGCTACAATTGCTGTTCACAAAGAAACTCAAAAAGATTCCTCAGCAATGCCACAAAGAACCCATGCATATTGACTAACTACAAACACTTGCACATGCCTAACAATTAAACATGCATTTAACGTTGAAACTAGGACCAAGACAATCTCACAACAAATAACCCTTGTTGAACATTGGATAAATAGTATCAACCCTAGGCACTGAAATGATCCCCAATATTGTATGCAACACCATCCTCAAACTTCCCCTAACATTCCCAGTAACTGCAATAGTTAATAAAACCAAACTTTAAATGCACTTACTTGTTTTACCTTACCAAGTCCATCGTTTTGCATGAGCTTGGTAATGTTGTTGCACCTGCTGTGCTTGTAATAGCTATTATTTACTGCTCCTGCCATGTGTTGCTTTAATGCACACCATGTATGAACCATGCCTCTAACCACTGCCACTACCACCACTTTGTTGCAGTTCCCCGCTTTGTTGTAACAGATTAGCAGCTACTTAGTTGAAAAGGATCAACTTCATTCTTTGCGTTGCTCCCTCCACCAGGTTGCACACTACTAACCACATCGAACTGAAATATGTTCACCATCTGAATCTGCTACAAAAAGAAGGAAAAAGAAAGTAAGCAGTGCCAAATTGAAATTTCAAGCTCAGAAGGGGTTCTATTTATGTAGGGCCGCCACCATTGTACAAGAGCATAAAGACAATATATCATGAACAATAGAGACTTACCCCACTCTGTTATAATGTAGTCACACTACTTTTCCTTTGGGAACTGGTCTTGTTACATGGCAATGGGGTATCCAAAACAATCTGTGATATAGGTGCATTAGTAGTTCGCATTGTGGCCACTCCAAGTCCCTGTTGCAAACTCAACATTACACGTTGTAAGGATGTGCAAGAAAATTGCTGGTGAGCAAAGGCGTGTTTCTTGTGGTCTAGGATGCAATAAGCTGTTGCCAATCTTGCTTCCCTTGTTGTGTTTTGTGGCAAAGTTTATTTTTACCATTGGAGGAAAATTGCCCTCCTTGGTGATGGCTTGAGATGACAATGGTGATTTGATAATAACCAAACAATCAAAGGTAATCAACACAATATGTAATCAAAAGTTCATTGATCTTCACACAAGGTACCAAACAAATGATACACACCATTTGCAGTTGCTCTTATTGTTGTCGTGGCTGCAATTGTGGTAAATATTTTGGCAAGTTTCTTGTATCTGATTGTTGGTCAGGTGCTGCTTGTGACTGTCCTCAGTCCACAGGTGTTGGCTGGGACTGGTTTGACCCTGCAGGTCTCCATGATAATGATGGTTGTTGGGGTTGCCATTGTTTTTTGACTGTTTCCATGATGCTCACGATCTGCTTCTCAAAGCCTTCCATGTTATCTAGGTTGAAATATTCTTCGGGCACTGCCTCCTTTGGCACTCCTCAAGCATTGGTTGGGACCATAAAATCATTTGAAGCTTCAACATTCAATTACATCATTTCACATGAATACAATGGGGATGTCAAACTACTACAGGCACAATACGAGCTACTATCCACTGAGTTACAACCATTACACCACAAAAACAGGTGAATCCAATCCACTTGCTTCTTTACAACCCCACCTTAGTCTAGACAATGTTGAACTGGTCCCAAAGGCTGGATGATGCAAAATGTGCTCAGGAATTGCCAAATATTGCCATTCGCAGGAATAATGCATTCCATGCATTTGTGAACTATCATATGTAGGGCAATTTTATCATTCACAATCAAGGGAAATTTTTGATAACCATTATAATCAATTTACTAACCATGAATGGGAAAAAAAAAAGACAACACCACCATGCTATGCCTACCTGGCTGTATTACTCAATTTTGTTGTTGGTCTATGAGCCAAGCAAATGTTGTAACCATGCCAATCTGAACGTAATCTTGTACTGCAGCTCACCTTCCCCTCCTCCCACCAATAAATTTAGCAACTCAGATATGTTTCATCCACACCAACTTATGCGAAGTGGTAGGCTGAAATTAACACCATGTTGTTGTATAAGTCGTAATATATTTGATCGGTGTGGGAGTGATTACAACTCTTCAAACAATTTGGCAGATTGCTTTCATGAGCATTAAAGTCACACCCAAGGTACTCAATGACCAGAAACTGTCACCCACAAAGCATATATCAAAGTATAAGATCAATTATTAACCCACTTATAAGCATACTTCTTAGCCTTCTATACTTCTTAATACTAAATCATAGAGCACACTTTCATAATAGGAATCACTGCTCAAGCAAGCAAAGAAGGCTAATTGGCAATGAACATTGGATTAATTGTTGTATGATTTACTAAAGTGCCATCATCCCTCTTGGATTGCTCTCATGACTCTACTTCACTTTCAAGGTCAAATTTGAAATCCCAATGTTAATCATATGCACAAAAAATTGCAATATCTACATTCAATACTTATCACAAGTTTGGAAAGATAGACAACTAAATTTTAAGTTTTTCTTTAGGAGATTCTTGAAGGGTAAATGCAAAAAACTAGATACAACACAACATAAAGAAAAGCAAGACTAAGGTTCTCCAATCATAGTGCAAACCTGTAAGAATTTATAGGTGGAAGTGGCTCAAATTTGGCACTCTATATGATTGGTCTTGTACATGTATAGCCGATCAATAAAAAAAAAATTTGCTTTTGAATACTCCAAATCCACAAAACCTTGCTTGAACTCCAACCCCATGTTCGAAAATCGAACACCATGTCTGCAAGAAAATACATTGGAGGAAATTCGAAGAATTGTTGCAAGAAAGTTGCAATGTCAATTTTAATGTCACCAGGAAATGTAATGGCATTGTTTTCCCTCCAGTGCTATATAATTCTATAGCTTTTTAATTTAGGTGAATGCATTTAGCATATCAAACATAATTCTTCATGGACATAGCAACTTCTACAAGGTGAAATCTCTAAACATCACTAGAGCTTGCATTAGAAGAGCCACTAATAGTTGGATCTCTTTCAATCACACCTACATGCATTAGATCACAACTCTCATTTTCCCTTAAAGTTTGTAATTTGCAAAGATGTGTCATTTCATGGTTCACATACAATTTCACTTCATATAGTTGCTCAATCTCCATCAACTTTGTCTTGGGTTTCTTTGATTTGGTCATTCCAAGGATTCTAGTATGGAATTGGTTTCTTGTGAATGTTGGTTCATATGTCAACTTGCAAACATTTCGTCTAGCTCGAAATGTGTACAATGAAGCCACAGCATTGTTTAATTGGTCCCATGTCCCTTCAATTGTAGGACATACTGTTGAGCATAAACCATATCTCAAATACCAATTTCGCTTTTGTTCATCAATGTCATTCAAATCTGTAGGATAAATGGGAAAATCAAAATCAAAGGACAAGCATGGTTTAATACCAATTTTAGTCCGTTTTGTTGGGATAAATCCACCAAGGATTTGTTGATTTGTAATCTCCACTGCACTTTCAGTCACTAATGATTTTTTCTTCGTAGATTTTGACACACCAAGTGTCCCTTTTGCTACTGGAGGCCCTGCTTGTACTTGAAAAGTGAATTGACATAGCCCTGAATCCAATTGGGAATTCACCCTTTGGGTGTGCTTTTGCACTTCTTCAAGTGCCTCAAGCACTTTCTCATTGTGTTGGAGTTTTGCAGCACCAGCATCAGAACACTCCAAAGTAACATTGAGCAGTGTTTGAAACCAACCAAAACAATCCTTTGCATTCCGTTTTGGTATTGCATTGTTTAAGTCAAAACGTGTGGAAATGTTTGTCACCAAGTTTCTGTTCCCATCTTTGGTCCTCAAAAATTTGAAACACATGCGTGGTTCAATGTAAGCTTCTTTTAGGTCGTTATCTGAATCAAAATCTGAAGGGAAAAACCAACGCCCTCCATGACCGGGAAGGACATTCACAATTGCACAATCTCCCAAACTCAAATTAGAAGATATAGATTCACCATCATTAGCTTCACCATCACCATCATCATTGTTGTCATCTCCTTCACTATGATTATTCTCATCATGTCCACCATTGCCATTTTGCCTTGATGCACCTTGGCCACCTTCATGATGTCCTTCACCAGAACCATTTGTATTTCCACTTCTTGGAATCAAATTCCACAAGAATCCCATAAGGTTGTTCAACAATTGGGTTTGACCAATCATGATGGCCTTTTCAAAAGAATTGCAATATTCAGAACCTTCTTGTGCAACATTGAGTTCAACACTTGGCCATGTCGAATATGAACCTTTTGTTGTCATTGAAGGGTCATGATTTTGTGGTTTACTGGCCTTGTCACACACCTGTCCTCTCATAAAAAAAATGATAACCAATTTGAGCAAAAGAACTTCCCCACATGCTGATAATGTACCCAACACATCATCTCGACAAATGTCTTCAGATGTTTGCATATGGTCCAATTTTGTTGTGATGATATTGGAATCATGTGGCAGGTGCATGATGATTGGCTCGTGGAATGAACTTCTATTAGTAAAAGCTTTTGTCCATAATTGAAGCCAGTCATCCTTTTCAATTGCTTCCACAAAGACTTCATTTCTTCGAGTCCAATAGACTGTTGCAAAATCCAATCCCACCCCCACAGTACTAGCCATGCCACATGCATTTGCAAACAAAAGTTGTATTTGTTCTTCATCGGCTTGAATCCTTGCTGCAACAATGATCCCACTTGGGTTTCGTTGGCTAATCTCTTCCAAAAACTGAAGTATGGCGTTGCTGTCATGAACTCCAACATCAGCTTGTTGGTAGATTCTTGGCAATTGTTTGATCATCAAGACTTTGGTGATGAAGTTGCATGCTTGATGAAACAAGTCCAAGATGTGGGTTGTGGACAATTCAATTGTTGTTGCCATGTTGATTTGATCACCCACAACTTGAGACTTCATATTGTTGTCTTGGACATTGATGGAAGAAGACATGTTGATAGTTGATGTACTACACTCCTATATCAACCCAATTTTCAACCAAATTTATGTGACATAAAAACATGCACATCACACCCGATCTCAAATTCTTACAATGTTCCATCAATTGTTTTCATAACCAATCAACAAGTGTTTTGTAAACTATTCAACTTTATATAACTTCCATGGTCCTCTTTCTATTTTTGATATTTATAAGTTGTAGCCACAAATAAACCAATGGCCATTATCAACTACCAAATTACTATATGTGATTGATGTCATCAAGAAGGATCTTTTCACAAGACAACCATGTTAACTCATACATCACATGTTTCACACTAAAGGGATGAATCAACCATTGCCATGAGAGAATGCATACATTCTTTTACATTAGTTTTGGTGTTTGAAAACTTGTAGATGCTCAATTACAACTAATTAAAAACCAACACTCATGATGAATCCAATTTCATTATTAAAAACATTTGATAGGGATTTTGGTTTGTTGCACTCACTTCCAAGTTATCAATGCCAACTTCAAGTGGATCAGATGGTCTGATTGCAATCATCTCTTGCAAAACCTCCACTTCACCTAGACGTTGCAATGTCAGTGGGTCAATGCCAGCTTTCTCTCTTCCATTTTCCACATTTATTTCAGACCTCTGTATTGCATTAGCTGCCAGTTGTGCTCTCACAGCTTCTTTCTGTTCTTCCTCTAATTGTGTCCCTGATAGTTCAATACTTGTCAACCAAGGATTTCCTTGTGTAAGTTCCAGCATCACCATGAAGACTTGCCTTCTCTGACGCCAAGACAATTCTCCAAGCCAAGTGTTTGTAAAGTCTCATTTGTCCTCAAGGACAATAAAATCAAACATACATCATTTGGTTCCAAGCTAAAGTCTGCTGATAGGTTGAAATGAGTAAGTGTCTTGTTTGAGCTCAGCATCCTTGCAATAGCTTTAGCATCTTCACAATGAAGCCCATGTTTGAAAGCTGCATTAATTGAAAGATGCTTTAGGGATCTATTGAGGGGCAATTCTCTTGATGTACCCGAAAGAGGTTGAAGTAATGCTTCAATCCCATTTGGGCCCCATTTACAAGATATGAGATCTAGATGTTCAAGGGTTGAATTCTTAGCCAACATTGACCGCAAGGAAGCACCTACAGAGGCTTTCATGGTTTTATCAATGAACTTGAAATGTTTCAAACTCGAAATTACCACAAGTGTTTCACATATGCTAGTCAATCCTCTGTAAGGAAGTCCTGAGATGCACAACTCCAAGTACTCAACTCGGGTAGCTTGCAAGCTTTTGCACAATTGTTGGATTTGTTCAAAATCCAACTTTCCAGATATTCTCAATCGCTTCAAGCTTTGGCATCTACCAATGGCATCTATGGCTTTCAACCGCTTTTTTCTGTCTAGAGCAGAATATGACCCTGCCAATCGGAAATTGCAGTCTATAGCACTGAATGCACAGGGCATACTTAGTGTGGAGACAAGATGATCAATATCCAAAGTCACTGAATCAATAGCAGATGTTGATGTACCAAGTACATCATTCCACAAGTAGAATTGTGAACGATCATTTGCAATTGATGTAGTATTTTGCATGACTTGATTTTCCTGTAATGTAGCATGTTCAGTAAAATTAGCCATTTACATGAGTAGCCTACAAGTTTTTGTAAAATGAAATTTGAAAGTTAAGCATTTTCAAATTTTGTCTTTGAATGCTTTTGGAATTGATCCTATGGCTCCAATCAATTCAAAGTTCAAGGAAAAATCACAAATGCTAACAACCCAGAATTGTTAACAATTGCTAACAACTATGAAAGATCATGCAAACAAGACATCTATGAGATTATTAAAATGCTGTAAAACGAATTTCATTTTAATTTAATCTTAATTGCTTTTCAAAGTTTTAATTAATTCATTTTAATTGCAATTTCAAAGTCTAAAAACCTTGTTATGGATTTTGATTCACAGGCACTCACCTCCAAATTATCAAGGCCAATTTCAAGTGAATCAGATGGTCTGCACTCAAGGATCTCTTGTGGAACCTCAATTTCAACTGAAAATTGTGGCATCATTGGGTTGTGCAAAGCCTTTTCTCTTAGGTTTTCCACATTTGTTCCAGACCTTTTGATTGCATTTGCTGCCAATTGTGCTTCTATATGTCCTTCCTCAAATTGCACCCTTGATAGTTCAATACTTTTCAAAGAAAGGTTTGCTTGTGTAATTTGCAGCATCTCAGCAAAGACATCCTCCCCCCAATCAAAATGTGAGGAGCAACCAACCAAGTCCAGTGTTTGTAGAGTCTCATTTGTCCTCAAGGACTGTAAAACCATGCACACATCTGATGGTTCTGAAAAAACATACCCTGCAAGGTTCAAATGAGTAAGAGTCTTATTTGAGCTCAGCATCCTTGCCATAGCTTTAGCCACTTTATGTCCAATATTGTCCTTAGAAACACTTGGAACCGAAATGTGCTTTAGGGATGTGTTTACAGGTAGTTGTCCTTCAGCACCAGTAAGAGGTCGAAGTAACACCTCTATTTCATCTGGGTCCACCGAAGTGCATCCCAGATCAAGATGCTCAAGGGTTGAATTCTTAGCCAACATTGACCCCAGGGAAACAGCATCAGAATGATCAATCTGGCCGGCGCCAGTGAATTTCAAGTGTTTGAGATTGTGATTGGATTCCACCATTTTGCATACAATAGTTATTGTTGCATCATTACAATATAACACCTTCTGATGCACCTCCAAATGCCCCACTTTGCTTGTTTGCACACTTTGGCATAGCCGCTGAAGCTCTCCAGGGTGCAACCATCCGTCTATTATCAGTTTCTCCAAGTTTTGGCATTTACCAATGGCATCTATAGCCTTGACGATATCCTTATCCCATTTAGCACGCATGCTGGTTCTTGAGAAATAACAGTGTAGAGCCTTGATCTCAGAGGCCACATTTAGGGCAGAGATAAGGTCATCAGCACCAATTATATCAGTCCCTGTTCCCTCTGTACCAGGGACCACCCTCTCCAAGAAGAAATCCGAGTTGTAACGACGCTCCAACAGTCCTCTTTGTGATGCAATCATGTCTTGCTTGGATCTATTTCCCTGACTGACTGCCTGCTTTAGTCGGTTGCCTAGAGAATTTAGTGTGGAGGTAGTGATTTTTCTGAAATCCCAGTACTGATGAGACAGTTTGCTACTCTGTTTTCCAGCTGTGTCACTACTACCAGACCCCATGCTCTTTTCTGGCTTTGAAACATCACCAACTTGCAGAGCACTTATTTCGGGAATACTCCGTAGGCCTTCCATCTCCTCACAAATATCAAGCTCCATCCCTCAATATAAGCTCTGGCTGCAGTGTAGGATTGTTGATGTCTGCAAATATTGCAACATACTAGTGAGTTTGTTGTTACAATCAATTTGCTTATTATATGCAGAGAAACAGGTGCCCATGTAAAACTTGTGCTTGGTTCATGCACTTCACATCTTTACATCTCACAAAAGGTTCAATGCTATGCAGCAATATCCAAAATTGAACCTTATAAACTGTGTAATACCCACTATGAACCAGCAGCAACTACTAGGTTTGCAGATGACTGCAGTGGTGATCAACCTA
>Ga0116231_10002858_pt1 | contig 36001 bp, 34 predicted proteins | sample S1TSphgellanicum_2_FD_89695 | JGI IMG/M metagenome (GOLD analysis project Ga0116231, IMG submission 89695) | Host-associated microbial communities from peat moss isolated from Minnesota, USA - S1T2_Fd - Sphagnum magellanicum MG | ecosystem: Host-associated > Plants > Peat moss > Unclassified...
CAGGAATTGGGCACCGTTTTCTATCCCCACCAAACCCCAAGTTACCATTTAATGGTAAAAAAAAAAAAAAAAAAGCAAAGAAAAGCTGAGAATTGGAAAAAGAGAGCCACACACTTTACGAGCAAGGGTGGCAAACTCGAGAAGGTGTCGAGGCAAGTAATCATGTCGGTTGAGCACTTGGAAGAGCACTTTACGAAGGCTCACATATGGCTCCAACAACCCATAATGCAATTGCATTTGTTTCATATTTTCTTGCCATGTTGCTTCAAAACTGGCCACCTGCAAGTTACCTCAAACATTGTGGCAGGCATGGGTTGTCTGCTTAACAGCTCCAAGGCAAACCCAAGGCAAACAATGTGACAGCAGTCCCTCCAGAGTGCAAAACATCAAGCAGTGAAATGCAATCTTTGACAACATTCAGGAGGTAAGATAGATAGATATCTGTACCTGAGCATCAGAAGGAATGAGCGGGCCAGCTAACACAGTTCGTGAGGCTTGTTGAGGCATGTTGGGAATTGACACAACATTCAGTGGATTCGATAACCGCCACCTCATTTCCCATGCTTGTGATAGACTGTCCAGCATCTGCAATCAGAATCCACAAGCATGGCATGGTGGGGCAGTTACTAAACAACTGCCAATTTGCTCATGAGAGGTGTGGCTTTAGACCACCTCAACATCTGTAAGAGCAATTGAATACACTCGTTTCTCAGGCACTACAAGACCAGCAACATATAAACATCCATGATTACTTCTTCTGGTGTACATCAAAGCTTGTGATCTCTGTTGGTTAGAAGCTCTTCTGTCTCATACAGCTGCTCAAAGGACCACCCATGAAGTAAAAATAGTTGATATGCTAACAGCTAGGCCGAATCTTATTGTTTGGTGCCTGTACAGATATGCCTATGATTCATCCTGATGGGAATTCCATGCATGTGAAACTCATGAGGTATGTTGTAGTCACATACAAAAGGTAGATTACTGTTTCAAGTACAGGAGTTAAGGTCCAGAGTCATGCCTGGAGCTTCATGATAGCCGGATTCACGTTTTGTGTGCTTTCCCTGCTGCTGTGTGCGATGCTGGTCACAATTCCCTGCATTAGATAGAAAGAGGCAGTTTTTATTTTGGTCCTTCCCCAGATACATCAACAAACACTCTCAAGCAGTTCCATCACAGACCTTAAACCTAAAACCCTCCAGACAAATTTGAAAGAACAAGTTAGTACTTCCATGTTCTTTAGAACTGCTCTCACATTATAATACCCACAATATGTAGTATCCAGTGTTGTGATCATGTGTTACCCATGAGCAATATATCCATAGATACCCATGAGATACAATCTGATTCCAAGCAAGACCGGTGATGAAGATCGGGTTTAAGTCAAGAGGTATGAACAGACAAGCTACCTGTCTTGCTTGCTGCAACTGGGGGTAAAACGTTTCTGGATCACCCTCCACCAGAGACTTCAAACAGCTGGCACAGATATCTCCACAAACAGTTATGAGAATTGAGGTCATCTTCTATGGTGAAGAATATCAATGGCTTACCGTTCATTGCTAAAATAGCAGCTTGGACAAAAGACCTGATAACATGTGGATCTGGACTTGTATCTCCCCTACAGACTTTGAAGATGGATATCATATCTATGACAAGATGACAGAAGCACAGAATTGAAATGGTGGGTTGCTGCTAGAAACGTCAAGGGGATGTCACCAGATAGTGGAGCAATTGGATAGACAAGCATCAGAATCAGGATTTTTACAGAACATGCAGATCCACATTTTACCATCTGCGGCACACTGTTGAGTTTTTTTGAGAGAGGATGATTCCACAAACCTGTATAGCTTCGAGTGAAAACCGTACTCAGCATTCCTGTCACTTGTGATGCTGCTGCTGCTGCTGCTGCTACTGTTACTACTACCACCACCACTACCACTGGCTGTTAATTCCGGTCCAAAACAGTTGACATCCCATTTACCAGCCCGCCACGCTGCCTCATACTCGAGCTCTCGAAACTGTGAATCTTTTGCAATGCCACCTTCTTGAGCTAGCCCTGTGTAATACAGATTTGCAATGAGAGAGCAACCCATCTGTTGCAATGACTTCATGAGGCCTTGGTGCAATTGCCAATCTCGTTGTCCAGAGACATGCTGTTCTGTTGTGCTCACTCTCATGCCTAACATTGACTCCTGACTACGTAGTAGCAAGTCGTAGCTTTCCGCAGCTTTACTCCAATTCCCTTCATGCTCATATAGCTGCAGCTGTGATCTTACCTGTGGCCACAACAACACAAAAATTCACTGACATGACTTCCATGTACCAGGAAGTAGTCATTTGCAGTGTCATGTGGTTCTTTGAATTTTTAAAGAACCCCTGATTCCAGTTCTTTAAATGTTCCAGAATCAGAGAACCACCTCTTCCACTTCTTTGAAAAAAATTCAGAATCAAAGAACCACTGGTTCTGGTTATTTCAAAAACTTTAAAGAACCAGCCGGATTCATGGAAAGAACCAGCAGTTCTTTGGCAGGCTACTTTTTTCATATTCTTTTAGAACTGCAGTTATATACAAAAACCGGTTCTTTTGAATATTTTGAGAACTGGCAGGTTAGCAGATATATACATGGGCTGATAACTGGTGGGTATCTGTCCCTCGTTCTAAGAACTGCCCAACACTGATCATTTGCTTGCTGTACAGACAACAAACTGATGCTCTACTTTTTATGTTTGATCATGTGGTCAAAGATGTGCAACCAGGGAAGTAGACTTGATACCTTGTGTGACCTTACCACACCGTATACGCCATCCGGCTCATTAATCTTGGTGTATACGTTCAATAGCAGCTCCAGATGAGCTGGCAACTGCATAACACAATAAAATAAAAGAAGATGAGGGTCTTTTAAGTCTCACAAGTCACTGGAAAAGATAACTGAAGAACATCGGTCTGGGTGCTACTGAATTCTTCCAAAATTGGAAAAAGATGCTTCCGTAGGAACACCCAAGAAATGAAACCTCCCAAAAAATTGGAACCAATAGCTTTCCCAGAACACCCAAGCAATCAATCATTGTTGGTTTAGGGTGTGTGGAGAGACAAACTGCATCGTTGATTGAGAAGTCTGGTTCCCCAAGAGTTAATCTCCCAAATGTTTCTTCACACCAATTCTCCATGTATAGAACTGTTGTGAAGTATGCTCCACAGCGCTGGCCACCCATCCAAACCCATCAAAACCGAAGACCAAAAGAAAACCCAAAGATAAAAGAGGAACCAAAGTTCCGAGAGAAAGGGAAAGAGAAAGAGAAAAAACGCCAGGAAATGGAAAACACCCAAAAAGAAAAGAGGAAGAAAACTGAGAGAATAATAAAGGAGAACAACATTGAGAGCAATACAGCAGGCAAGGCATTTTGCTCAAGAGAAGGTGCATCTCTTGGATTTAGTTATGGGACACACTTGGGCAGCTCTTGCTGTTGAAAGGTAGTCGATTTGCAACCAGTACACCTGTGGAAAGGTACCCACAAAATGTTAACCAAAACCATGTCAAAACCATGTATATAGATTTGGTAAACTCACTATGCCATGCTGTTCAGTTTTCTGTCACAAACTGTTGTGTTGCAAATCTTGTGGTGCTCAACTCTCAACCAAGGATTCCCTATATGCAGACTACTTCCTGATAAATTCTTGAGAACTGCTTGTGTTGATCAACATATGGATAGATGGCCTTCCTTTCTAGTGTCTCACAAAGTTACAAAAGGAAAGCTGGCAGCACATGGACTGGCAGTTTGATAACAAGGTTCACCACCTTTTGCCAGCTTGATCGTATCCAATGATGCTGGTTTCCTGGTTCAGAACCTCCTTTCTCAGCATCTCCATGATCTGACCGTCTTTTTCGAGCTGACCCAGTTCCAGTCTCACCACCATTTCCTAGTGACTTCTCTCCCTGCAAGAAAGTTTCTGCTTCATTTCCAATTATTCACATTGAACACCCTTCTGCTCAAAGTTCAAAGAAAGAAGAGAATGTGCAGAACAAGTTTGAGGCATCCATTGTGGCATGGTTCAAGGTGTTCGTGCACAATGCCCTACTACAATGATTCTTTCAACATTTGATCTCAAAGAACAACCCACAAAACCATTGCCCCCTCTCCGCCCCCTGAATTCACTATACCTTTGAATCTCGACCTCTTGATGGTGCTGTTGATGAGTGATTCATGTTGGCGGTGATGTAGCAACAGCGTAAGCAATTCATTGCTCCCAGAAACAGCTGAATTGACCGTGTGCTATTATTTCTCTCTCCAAACACATGCTCCTCAACCTGACCCAAGCCGGCATCCAAATGATGCCCATGATCAGGTAAATGATAATCAACACAACAAGGAGGAAGAAGAACACCTTCACAGAGAGACCTTAGCACAATCCCACAACCAACCTGCTCTGAAAATTTCCTGCAAAATTCACTGCTGGACTCAAACCGTGCTGCCAAATTCCCAAGAATGTGAGGGAAAACAAGTTCTGCCAGAGGCGCCTTCTCCAACACCAATTCCTGGCACAACCTACATTTGTGCAAATCCAAGTACCAGTCAAACCCAAAAGCAAACACTCCACAAGCTAATTTCAAAAGAGGGAATATATATTCTGCAATATGTATACCATACAATCACTCTCAAATTCACTGATTTCAAAGGAACCCAAGAGAAGATCCAAGTGTGTATCCCTAGGTGTCACACGTTGTGAGAAAACTACCCTTACTGCACTCTGGCAGCTGATTCTTTTACACTGTCCACCATTGAAACTGGTCATCACCATTTGCTGCACTATGGAAAATTAATGGGGCGTTTAGAGTTTCACCTAAGAATACAGTCATCCGAGTACTCTATGAGAGAGTGTGCCAGGGGGCACAACCAGACGTCATAGCTCTCTCCTGTTGTTTGCCACAGAAGGGGATTGTCTATTGCAATAGCAACCCCTGTACCAAAAAGTACCACCCGATATGCAGCAACACTTCTCTAAGCAAAATAAGACATAACTCAAGAGCAAGCAAGCAAGAAAGAAAGAAGAAACAAATATTCCATTGAGGTCTAATCTGCTCTTCTGTCATCTGCCTCTTATGTCCACCAAGAGTTTTACCCTTTTTTCACTCTCTCTCAAATCCTGTTGGGAAACTAATCCCGAAAGAGACCTAGAGTTGTATGTATATTATGGATTGATCAAAGAAGTCACCACAAGACTCACTGGATGACTCAAGTTTTGAGCTACGTAAGATCTCCTCAACAAGGTTCAGATTTATCCCCTTTGAATGAACCTGTAAGAAGACAGGAACAACAGATTCAGCATGTAGACTTGGAAATCACCCCAAGTCCAAGGTTCTTCTTCCCCCATCCACCCAACACATAACCTGCTCCTTAGTTTGTTTGTCCACAATGCTAAGAGGATCTGACGGGTTTGTTACCAAAAAGACAAAGTCTCTCTGCATAGGTAAGGATCTGCAAAAGAGTCATCACCTCCAAATATGCACTCTCTTGCAAACTCATTGACTTCAATACCCGATGACCTTTCTCTGTTGAAAGCAATCCCTGCCACCATGACACAAACACCATGTTAATAATAATACAGCAGCGATTTTTACTATGATACACTTCTGCTTCTATGGAACTTCATCCAATGTTGGCAATGTCATGTATACAATTTCAGGCAAAGAACAAAAACCTTGAGAGTCTTGGCTGCCAGGTCAATGATATGCACATTGTTATCGATAAGGTAGCCCCGAATCTGTTGCAGTATTTGTCTGACGAGGTTGTCTGATACACCCAGTTGTGCATCAATTGTTACAGTTGCATTTGCAATTTCCACTCCAGCAGCAAGTCTGTTTGATTTTTCCTCTGGCTTCTTGGGCAAGTGGAATACCACCGCATGAGGATCTCCAATACCCACCTGCCAAAATTGTATATGGTTTATCCACATAAATCCTAAATCCTAAACCCTAAACCTTGAAGCAGGCAACCCATCTCCTAATATATCCACATAACAGATGTGCTCACTACCGCACACAATTAGAAAGCAAAACAAATGCACTTGCTTCCCCTCTTATAAACAGCATCTTTCCCACTCCTCTCTTGCTTGCAAATAGGATCAGTTGCAAATAGGTAGTTCAAATGGCTGCAGCTTACAGCAGACAAAAATGAGCCAGCTAGATCTCGCATATCCAAGTTGTCTCGATCATTGCACAGTTGCACTAGCTTCCATACAGCCTCCACCACTTCAGGGCTACATCGCCAGCTGCCCCCATGATACTCGTCCCCTTTGGCTTTTGTGTACAGCTCTCCCTTCCGAGCTGATAGCTGATTAACCAAGCTTTGTAAACTGTGTATCATGCCAGTTATACACATTAACTGTGCTGAAATTCAACTCCATAGCTATTATCTGGCAATAGCGAGAGAGATGGTTCCTGCAACAATCTATGATTGCAAAAAATAAACTGAGCTATGGTGGAAGAAGACAGCCGCATGTCCCATACCTTATTGCTGGCATCACTCTTTTAAACTTCATAGTCAAATTGGCAAATGGGTTCAGACAAACCTGCTCAAGCGGAGTTGTGGTGGCAAGCTGGGTGCCCTTTGAACAAACTGCAAAACAGGAAAAACAATTGCTTTGAAGAAACACTCTTTTTAACTGCAACAGCTTGCATGAAGTTTAGCCTAAACCAGTTTACCCAATATATCTAGTTACAATTTACAGCACATTTTCTGTGACAGGATCTGAAACAAAAAATGACCTGAACAAAGTCGTCTGCTAGAGATCTCCCCGCACACAGCTTTGTGTGCAGTGCTTGCATGGGCTCAAAGTATGGCAGGTTGGGAAAAGGATCCAATTCCTGCACATGGGTTGTTCCCATTACCCCCAACTTCAATTGCAAAAGAAATACACTGTATGTATCCATGGAACAGAGGTGAAAACATTACTCTTATTATTCAGTACACAAACCCCACTCTGAAGCATATGGGAGCATGGAAACTCTAACCTTTATGTAAGGAAACAACAAATGAGTTGCTTCAACTGTCAAGCGCCGGAGCAATACTACCAGAGAAGTGCAATTTGCAAGCTTATGGTCTTCCTCTGTTGAGCCATCTGAATGTTGTCTGAAGGGATCATCACCAATGTCTGATCCTTTGAGTCCCGACTGTTGGTTAGCTGCTGTGATGCAGGCCACCAACCTGGACACGATTGCCTGCATTGCACAAAATATGATATAGAGAAGTTGGATTAAGGGTTTGCCCAGGTTCCCTTAACTGGCCTTGTGTTGCTCCAGTAGATTGCATGCGAGTCAATGCACAGTTAATTCCTGTCTTTGTTTTTATTTCTTCCATCTGTTTTTGGGTCACTACCACAAATCAACAAGAATAATAATAGCATGTGGGTGGGAACAACCTGCAGCTGATCACCAAGTATGTTTGCAGATTCACTTGCAGGTATGGAGCCTAATTTGTCAAGAATAACTCCCAAGAGCACACAGCATTGTTCTTGGAGTTCTGCAACCTCAATTGACTGCAAGAGGATGTGGATAAGGTATCTGCAGTGAAACCCAATTGCCCATCATCATATAAAAAAACACTAATCATATTAGATATTGCTCGGAGTTGCACAAAAAGGTCAAGAACCTATGAAGAAGACCAAACAATCCACAAGAACCAGTAAAAGACTTCTTTTGATGATCAGAAGAACTTCTAGAACCAAAGAACAATTGTGTCAACTGATCGTTTGTATACTTTACTTGGGCAGTGGAGATTTTCTTCAGTTTCATTTGCAGAAAACTCAATAGTGTTAGACTAGACTCCAGAGACATGGGAATGAGGATTTGTTTGTCTCACCGACAGGTGCTGGTTACAACTGCACGCTTGTCAATGACAGTGACGATTGCAGCAAGGCTTGCCAACAAATGGCACCTGTGTCGTGGATGGCATGCTCCATGAATCTCATAATGAATCTGAAGTAGCAGCTGTCAAAAAACCAGGAAAACCCGCACTGAGATAGATAATGCTTGCTCAATATGCAATCTATGATAGCAAGAAAGAGAATTATGGATTGAGCTTGAAATTCTGCTAAAGGGGGAAAAGGGTTTAAGGTTTGGGGTTTAGTGCTTAGGTTTTTTGGCCGAAGTCTGAAATGGGATCATGTGATGAGGGATAGTTTTTTTTTCTGTACCATGAACACACGATCAGGTCGAAAGACCTGCATCTTATCAACAACTCCCTCCTCCTGTGATAGCTGATCTCTGTAACCACAGGTCCTCCCAAAAAAAAAGTAAACTGAATGAAAGGGAAGATGTGAGCTCATAAGAACAACAAGGCCCACAAGACCCTTGAATGCAATGGTGAAACTGTGAAGATCTGATCTGGGCCTGGAAAGAGAACTGATGGACTTTTTATGCATGGAGCAATTCTGAAAATGCAACAATTCTGCACAAAGATAAAATTGGCATGATTGACTGGCCCATCCATATGCAGAAACAGAAATCAGTCGGTATTGTGAGAAGACCCACATCTCCAAAAAACCGTCCACAACTGTTCGTACTGCTGAAATGACAGCAGCTTTGGTGTAGTAAGGGAGTACTGGTTTCTCAGCAGCACTGCAAAGCCTGAAGAGAGAGAATACGATGGAGACCTGAAGTGGTACCAAAAAAAAGAAAAATTGATGTCAGATATTTCCAATGTATAACAGACATGGTGGTAGCAAAGAGACTTTTTGTGTGAGGCTTTGGGTCATCACCATGTGGCGCTGGATCAGGTTGTCTCGCTCGTCTTCAGAGAGTTTTGCAGCTACTAGCATGGTTCCCTGCAAGACAGCAGATGCTTGTTGCTGTTCAGCTTGTGTGCCGCATGAATGCAGCGGCAACAGGCCAGCAAAAATGGTGGCAAAGTGCTGCTTCACCAATGCCGGGAGTGGGATCGACATTGCCTGTCACAGTGCAGCACAAAATTTTCAGCAACAAAATTTTCCCGGAGCAGAACTACCATTCAACCAGACATACATTCTTCACAAACAGAAGTCACCTGTCTGAGGCTGCTCACATCATCCAAGGTTCTTCTACCTTGAGGATCCTCTATTACCCAAACTTCAAAAGCAGCAGATAGTAACACTACTAGCCTAGATTTTTCAGTTGGTGCAAAGACATTGTACCCACCTCAGCTAGCCATGCAAGTTCATCAGTGTACTCATGCAAAAACAGAGGTGAAAGAAGCCAAGGACAACAGTAGTCTAGAAACTCCTTTGCCTCCAATTTTCCTCTGAGTTCCTCTCGTATCTGCAAAAAGATGCACACCAAGACAAACATGATTGAGGACTTTGAAGATCGTGTCAGAAAACCGACCGAAGAAAAAAGAAAATAGAAAAAAGAAAAAAGAAAAAACAACAACCTTCTACAATCACTATGAGTTTGTACAAACATGGAAATTATCCCAGTTTGTATTGAGAGTTAACTCAGTGGATGCCAATATTGAAATCCTTTGCAAAACCTGGAACCCAATATTCCATAAACAAGACCCAGAGAGAGAGAGAGAGAGAGAGAGAGAGCAAGTGCCTCCTGACCTCAACAAGTGATGGGAGAGGCATTCGAGCAATCACCCAGCGGGTCAGCACACCACCCATCATGTAATCCATATACTGTCATTGTCATTTACATGAGCAAAGATCAATACCACCCATCTCATCTCACACCCAACTATGTGATATCCTTGAGGGCTTTCAACATTAGGTGAAATAATAATATGTGCAGTAGAGAAAAAATATGGAGAATACAAGACTCATCAGATTACCCCTGACAAGCAGATGAGGAGGGCCTCACCTTCCAGCAGTCTGGATAATTGAGTCGTTTTGCTATCATGTCAAGGACAGCACGAACAAGGGGCCTGTACAACAAGGTTTGCAAAATGCTTAGGGTTTAGGGGTTCAGCAATGTCATCACAGTTTGGTCTCAACAGAATTCACATTGGAACTACAGTTAGGTAGCTAGCTGGAAGTTTGTCAGGAATTTTGCAGCTTGAGGCTCATTGAGAGCTTCTAGGACTGACAAAACAGATGGGTACAACTGGGGGGTAAAACTGGATGGATTACCTTTGAGATGGGTTTGAAGCAGCATGAGCACACAACATGAATATTACCTGTCACAGAAAAAAAGAAAGAAGGAAAAAGTGGGCAACTTCAAAAACAAGCTTGTACCTAAACCCTAAACCTCCTGATATACAATTGTACAGACAGAGGGATTGCTATGTTGCAAGTAGCCTGAGCTCCACCAACCATGATGCAACAGTGATATTCAATCTTTTGGCAACAAGTAGCTGTACCTCTCCCTCTACTTTCTCACTCAAAGCAGCAATTTCTCCCAGTGTCATAATAGCAGTCTCTGTTAGGGTGGGTAGCATTCTGCCTGCATGCTCGACTTCTGTAGCAGGTACCACCTTGTCCTCTGTTACCATCACCATCTTCACACCCAAATTGGCACTGGAAAAAACAAACCCACCAATCGGGATAAAAATCCTATTTCTAAGATGCTGGCCGCTCACCTGCCTGCATGCTGGGAATTTCTCTGAAAGCCAGCTCAATCCATTGAGCTCAAGTATCATAGACCAAAAGCTAGACCATTGCAGTGACCATCAGTGCAGGCTCAAGCACAAGGACCCAAAGAACAAGATTCAATCACAGAGGCAAGAAGTCTCTTTTTGAGACAAGCTCAGCTGACACCCAAAACTGCAATTGCAATTGTTATCTTACCATACATCCTGGAGCATTCCATGGTGGCCATCCCATGTCTCAAAAAGTGCTGTAACTCTCTTTGCAAGCAGTTGTCGCACACGATACTCCGGATCATGCAGCAACACCAGGAGCTTGTCTGTAAGCCCCTGCAGGCACAAAGATCAAGCCAATGGATTATTGTTGTTGCAGGTTTATGTTTGATGAAACATGTTGGAGGAAGAAGAACATTGTTATTGAAAGTCAATGCGTGCAAAAGGTCTTCCATCTTTTTGCAAGTATGTGTATGTACTGAGGTCCAAAAGCTTGACGAGACACTCACCTGGCCTGCACTTGGATCTAGAAGAATAAAATTGGAGGCAGTCAAGACGAACTTTGCACGAGTTGGCCAGAGGAGGAGACCCATGTCAACAATCTCCACCACTAGAGATGCCAGTTGAGAAGAGATCTATGAAAACCAAACAGACAAATTGCATCAACTTCAGATTCCATGAAGCTTCTTGCAATGCACTGATTGAGGGTTATCAAGGAGCTTCAAACCTGGCCGGGTATAATTGGCTTCTTTGTCTTTTTGTGCATGCCATCTCTATGTACCACCCCATTGAGGCTCCTCCTCTCTTGCCCAAGCAAGTTCACCAGCACTGCATTGATACCAGTCAACAGGCAGCTGCGGGCAGCCTCCTCATATTGGCATTCTTCCTCCTTTAACACCTCCATTGTATGAACCTGCAATCAGGAGGAGAAAGACCATATGGTGGTGAGATATGGGAAACTCCAGGAAAGAAGAGGAGAGAGAGAGAGAGAGAGAGAGAGAGAGAGAGAGAGAGATTGAATCCAGTTCACTGCTCAAGGATCCAACCACAGAGACCAAATACAAAACTGGAGTAGTAACTGTAAACTCACTCACCACATCAGCCAAATGGGTCATTGCTGATCCACTGATCAGCTTGCAGAAACTAGTCATGACATCCCAGCGCACCTGTGCCAACAAGCCAGCAACACACAGCTCAAAGTTCAAGGCACTACCCTAAACCCTAAACCCTACAATTTTTTTTTTCTAAATCCCAAAACAAGAAAGCTACCATTCTTTGCATTGTCATGTTTTTAGCAGCTGAGCCACTGGCAAAGTGCAGCAGAACTGGCTCAAAAATCCAATCAGATGTCTCCATCACATTTTGAGATGATCCTATTGCAAGAAATGATTCAGTTCAATTTGTGTGTGTGGTACTGACGACCCGACAACTGTATTGCTTGGAAGTGGGAGGTCTCTGTTGGAAGGCTAAACAACCTTTCCAGCATTTGTAGCAGTGAAGAGCTTCATGAGATGACCACATGTCATGTCTGGCAAAACAAACCCAATCTCTGTCATCATCTGCAAACCTACTTCCATACACTGCAGATAGAGGCCGCTGTTTTGTCCTTTCTTCGACAGAGCAGACTTCCCATCACTGGTATTGCCCACCGCAGGATCAAGGACTTCATCAAGATCAGCATCAAGTAGCTGATGTCCGCCATCATGCTCCTCTGTGGCTATGTCTGCAGTGACCCTTGTTCCCTTGGCTTTGGCAGCCATCTCTGATGCTAGTGTAACTGTCTCAGAAATGGTTCTCAGTAACTTGCCCAACAAGGGTGCACCACCACCACCACTACTGGTAGTGTCCAGCTTTCCTGCAATTCCACCACTTTCAACCAAAGTTATTCGGCCAGGAGCTGCCAAGAAGGACGACAATGCTGAAAGGGTTGCTGGGGTGAACATTTGAAGAATTGGAGTTTGAGAAGTCTTGGAAGCAATGGCAGCAGTCAGCTCTTTCTGCTGCATTTGGTTTCTCCAGTCCTCCAACAAAGTGTGGCAAGTCTCAAGAAGACTCACTAAGCCTACCCACAATCTTCCCTTGGGACACCAGTCCGGCAGCTGCTGACCCCTGTAATTCCAGTTCCCGATTTTTCAATACATCTTGAGACAATAACTGGTGGCAATGACACAAGTACATGGTTCTTAAGCTGGTCCTTCATCTTCTCCAGTTGTGGGTTCTTTACAAATAGCATCTAAAAAACCAGGTTGAAAAGGATTCATGGGATTGTTTGAACCTTCTTTGGATGGAACACTCGACTCCAAATATGCAGTGGGAAAGTACTCCGCATAAGTGGAGCAGCTGTGGCAGCTTAAGCTGATTCACCTTGTTCAATTTCACCAGGAACAGTTCTGACAATCGCTGAAGGAGGACATCACCACTTGACCGAGGCAGGGGATTGCTTCTTGTGATTGCCATTGCAACCTGCTGCACACAAAACAAACACATACATCATTTGCTTCTTGTAACACTAAACCCTAAACTCTTGCCATTGCAACTTCCTGCACACAAAATGAACACATGTGTGATGCATATATGGGTGCATGAAATGGCCACACCTGAACTACCATGGTATAGAGGCAACATCATTCCAAGCCTTCCTAGAGAGAAACACTGAAAATTTGCCTGTTTCAGGAGTCTGTAGCAAAGTCTTTTGCAGGAACAACAGAAGCACAGAATTGGGTTTATTCCTCCACTTTCCAAATGCAATCTCTTTCAGACAAAACAGAACACATTTCTGAAGAATTTCAGGCAATTGCTGAGGATATTCAAGCCACATACATACCCTGTTGTGGGTGGTAGAATTACTTGGAGCTGAGAAGATGGATAATGACTGATCTAACATATCAAGCTCTGCTTCTTGCTTTCTGTCATGCTGAGCATATATCTGTTTCCAAAAGAAAATGTATAAATGTCCCAAGCACCAATGTGGTTTAGGCTTTAGGGTTCCACACTACGAACTCTTGTGCATCCTGAGAGTTAGAAGAACATCAAAGCTTTCTGCACCTCATGTCCTTGAAAACCCAAAAGCCCACATCAAAGCATGTAAAACTGGGATCAAACTGGCATCATCCAGTAACTTACCTCTGACCAGTGATCAAGTTCCTCAATCAAGTAATGGGCATTGTATGATGAGCTTTGTGAGCTTGTCTGACTGCTTGAAGGAAGAGGTATGAAACCTGCACCCAGAGCCATGAGGGCTGCACAGAGTAGCTTGGGAGAAACCATCTCCACTGCTGTACTACCACCTTTCGTCCTTACAGTCTCCTGCACAGATCATATGTTGTCACCAGAAGCCCCACACAAGCATCTCTCTATTGCACATGCTGGCAATACTGAGAGATGCACTTAAACTGAGAGATCAACTGCCAAAGAGAAAGACAATGAACAAGGATGAATGAAACATAAAGAATGCAGTTTTGCAGAACATGGACTTGGTGGCGTGGTTCTCTCCTCCTGACCTGTGAGTCCAAAGATGTCAATGCCCATTCGAGAAGTTTCCCCCGCAACTCTGTGTCACCTCTTGTGACTGTCTGTAGAGAGCATCCCGTAAAGCACCCACCATCTATTTATTAGCAGTCAGACCCATCGAATGATCCGTGCTGGGGCCCAACCCTCCCTCCTCCTTTCCATGTCCAATTCTGTGCACACACAATAACCTGGGCAGAAAAGCTCCTAAACTAAGCTGCATGAGAGCAGAATCAAAGTACCTGACTTCCAGCACTCACAAAGAAAGCAGCAGTAAAGTAGAGGAGGTTCCTGTTGGAAACCAAAATGATAGTCAAGATCATTTTGCATTTTAAATGAACCCCAAATGGGAAGACAATAAAAGCATACCTATAATGTTTACACTACCAAACTGCAAGTAAAGACTCAAATCTCCAATTATCCAATCACACATGTACAATGAGATCACAGACTCCACAATAGATAACACTTGGCAGCTAACTGTGTTATGTCAGTTCCAGCAAAACTAAAAAACTGACACAGACAAGAATGAGTACAGTTGTAACTTTACGAGTGTCACTCAAAGTATCGGAAGACCATAGCCATCACCAGGAACACAGCTTTGAAAGGTATAGAAATTGTTAGGTATTTACCCAGATGGCACCTCTGAGAAGGGCTGAACCTCCCAGAAGTCATGAGAAACACTGCTTGCAGGTACCAGGTGCTACAGACAGACATTGTACAGAAAACGAATCTGTTATTATGAGACAGAGTATCAAAAGCCCTGCACTCGTCTCCTAGAAGCAAATCCACAAGTTTTCCAAAGCTTGATATCTCATCATGACTTGAATCCCTCACATATTTGTGTCAAAAAAGGAGCAGCCTATATATGCTTATAAGAGTCCAGCAAGCTTGTTTTGATATCATACCATGGCTGTGAGGATGGCAAGTAAACGGAACATTTCCTCCACCTGCAGTGTAAAATCAACACATGTCAGGATAGATGCAAAACAACAAGGACTAAGGCACAGAATATACCATCACCTTTACCATGTCAAAGACTTACAACCATTATGCAAAGTTTTGGAGTGTTCAATATCCAAACCAATGGGCAGAAACCCTAAACCCATCTACCCATCAGGCACACACGACAACAGTTCAGTTACCATGACAGGCACGTTATTTAGCAAAGGTAACCAATGCAGTAACAACTCCCAAATCGATTGCCATCTTCTTTGCTCCTGCAAAAAACAGTGTGTAATTTAATAACACATTTTTTCTGCTATCCCTAATTTGTACTTCTAAGCTTTTTGGAGGAAATTGAGATGTTCAAAAAAATGAGGGAGAAAAGCAACCCAAGACCTGAAATATTTAATTTACAACAGTGACAACCACTTCACAACCACCCACCTTGTGCATTTTCAGAAATATCTTTAGATACAACTGCTGCAATTTCATTAGACCTCAAACTGTAGACACTTGTTGAAGATTCATGTCTGACCTCCTACCTTTGCCAATGCATCACTTGAAGCAGAAGTTGCAAGAGGTGCCAGAGTGCTCAATTCTTGAAGACACCTGCACCCATAAGGAAAACATATATTGTCAGAACAGAAGCGCATTTGGGAGCAGATAAAAGGAGAATTTTACTACTAAATATTAGATCTGCGCATGGGAAGAGAATTTGGTGACCCAATATGCACATATTTACTAGCTGCCAAAAAGTCTGTCATTGCTAGAAAACTCACCTTATTGTCCAAACTGGAGCATCGAAAACCCGCACATTGGTTCCTTCACATATGATTCTACAACACCCAACAGAGAGACAAAATTTTCAGAATCATACAAGATGCACTTTGTGGGTCTTGTAGAAAAAGAACAAATATGCTTTATCGAGAAATTCCGCAACTCATGGTTGAAACTGTACCTTTCTAAGTTTCTGGCTATGCTTTCAAGGCATTCAGCCATAGTACAGTATGGAAGTTGAGACCCATAGTTTCGAATCAGAAGGCAAAATGCTCCCTGCCTGAAAAACAGAGCAGAAGATCAAATTGCAGCTGAAGTGCAAGCTACTTCTCCTACCTACATGGGTTTAGGGTTCAGGGTTTAGAGCACACACAGGAGAAGAAAAAAAGCCCTGATCTCTGTCCTCATTACCATACACTCTAATAGTCCAACAGCAATTTGTCATCAACACACTCTCTGAGAGTAATGAGGAGAAACAACAGGGTGAGAAGGAAAAAAATTGTACACCTACCAGTATGTCTTGCCAGCACTAATCCTGTCTTTGATCACAGAGTAGACATTCTCTTTCCTCCGTCTCTTGTTTTCATGCAACTGGGATATACCACTTTCATTCCTTTTACCAACCTGCACAGGATCTTAAGAAATTCATTGTGACCACCAGGGGAGAAACAAAGCTACCTACCTATATCACCCATCAGAGACAAAGAAATACAGAACTAGCACAAGGTCTTGAATCCACAAAAGCAGCAGAAGAAGAAGTTATCAGAAGGTGGAAGGGAACCTCATAGAGAGTTGCAGCAGCAAGTTCAAGGAAGCCTCTCCCCGACCGGCTCAATGACCCTAATTTCTCCTCTCTTCCACCATCAAACCTGGAAGGAAAAAAAGATACACCAGAGAAATAAATGCCTCTCAACTACAACAAAACTGCTTACTTGATGATGAGGACAAGGAGCAGGCAGTTGACTCTACAGCAACACAATGCAACTCATTCATTTGGCATCAAGATGTGCTCTCAGAATCACTCAGCCAAAGAGGGCTTCACTAATACCCATAACGGTGCAGTCCAGCCACAGCAATTCCTGTCTGGTCAAGCTCCTTCTCTACAAGTCCCATCAACTCTTCCAGCACACCCCCTTCATCTAACATAACAATATATTGAAGCTTCAGCTGTGCTCGAGCATAGAGCACCAACTCATCCTGTTAAAGGTAAAAGATCACACCCCAACAAATCAACAAAGTCTTTTTCAGAACATTAAAAAGGTCATGTCATATCAGCAACCCTCTTGTGGGTGGGTGTTTTTCTGTTTGTATTTTATACCCGGATTTGTTGATATCACAATGAACAGTAGAATACATCACCAGCTTCCTCTCAAATATGGGGGGGTCTGCAGCCGAGCCGCTCATCAGTCTGTAGAATTCCACTTTAAGGATGGTCACCAACAGCTCAACAATCATTTCAAAAAATTGGAAAAACTCAACCAATATGCATATATATGTACCTTAAGTTCCCGATCACGTGTTGTTAGCCATGTGCGAACCATAAAGGGCCGGAAACTTGAGTGCAGTTTGGCCACATCTGCACCTAGGTTGAGACCATCCATCAGAAGAACAGCATTGAGAGCCGACACCAGCTTCTTTGCTATCCGGTCTTCAATCCTGCAATCCTCAGTTGGACATTTTGCATTGTCAGTTGCCACCAACAAACACATTTTGGTGCATCATGTTTTCATACACAATCCACCATTGGCATCTGTTGTGTAATTTGGTCATTCTGGAAACCTGTTCCAGCAAATGCCATGTATGCAACGGCAGACTATTCCACATTATCATAATGTTGGCAGTGTTGGATTTGCAGATTCTAGTTCCCACAGCAACAAATCCCATTCATTCATGTCTCTCCCCAGTTTTTGCAAGCAGCAAGCTTTTCACCTTAGAAGTGAAAAGATTTCACAGAAGCTCTCCACAATCTCTTCTCTCACATGTGGGGACAAATCTCCAGGAGGGTTCTGGAGTAGACAAAGTAAAGTCAGCATGTTTCGAAACGCTTCCTCCTTTGCAATAGAAGGTTCGAAAGCATGACCGTGTGCAATCTCCTTTGCTTTCTCTAAATAGAAGTGGAGAAGATCTACAAAACCCAAAACAAAATATACAGCATTCCCAGTCAACCATCAGTAGACCTTCCAACAGATACACACATTCAACCCACAAATCCCAAACAAATTGTTAGCTCAAAGGGAAAAAAACACCCAATTTGTAAAAGATGCAGCACTAGGTTGTTTGTGCAGATGCAATAAACATGAGGCATGCTGCATGAGTAGCAGATCCTGCTAAACAATCAGTTGAGTTCTAGATGACTATCCCAATAACTAACACCCACTGGAAAACTTTCTTTGGGTCAGAGAGCCATCATCACCATTGTAGATCTTTTTGCCCATCCGCAAGCCATATTCGACATTGGGGAGGAGAAGGCGCAGAATGTGGCCATAGTCTGATCCAAACAGTGGCACTGCTTGAAGCATGTCAAGTATATGTTGAAACAATTTCTTCATTTTGCGCAAGAGGAAGTGAGTTTTCCCTGTCAACCAGAGAAAGAGAGTCAGCAGACTTGCTGAGCCACATCTTAGGTCTGAGAGTGAAAAAGTCTCAAACAAAATTCAGATTCTATTGTTCACAGTACTCTTGAACGACCTGAGCACAATACAACAACAAAAAACCAAGTTCACTCCAAAATTGACGCAGCACAACTTTCCACAAAGCATCAAAGCAATGGTTGTGAGAGAGATACAAAGGGATTCTTCTACTTGAATGTGACCAGAACAGAAGCCTCACCTGACCGACCAGTATCCTCCGCCTTTTGGATAAAATTTCGAAGGATCTTTGGTAGAGCAGGTTTGGGTCCACGCTTCTTGCTGGCTACCACCTCTGACACTATGCATTGGCAAAGTGCATGCAACATGCCCGGCCATGTTGCAGCTGTGCAGTTTGCAAATCATTTTGCAGAGAGTTTAGCATTGGCATTTACTTACAACTGCAATTTGAGGGAAAATTCATACTCACATTTATTATGTGGAACTTGACCGGAACAAATTCTGAAACTTATGATCTTGACATAACTGATTCAATGAGATGGTCTACTAACTACTCTGCAGGTTTTTACAATCCCTGTTTTAGGGTTCATTCCCAGGTTTAGGGTTTAGGGTTTATATGCTTCCAGAGTTTCTGGGAATGCACATCTGTCCCCAAACTTTGCACAAATTTGCACATGATTTGTTTGTGCACAATTGTTGAAGCAAGAGAGAAACTCAACAACATCAGGGTTTAAAGGATTAAAAAAATTGTGTTTGGAAGTAATGTCATGCTACAATGTGCAAGGAATTAGGGTTTAAGGATTCCATGCCAAGTAAGAAGATTCAGGATTTCAAGGGATTGGGTTTCAATCCCGTTGAAATAGCAACCACAATTGGATTCAGGAATTCATAGCTTCGTGTATATAAGATGCAAAAAACGAAATGCTAATCACATTTGGGTCGGATTGTTTTTCTGCTCTGAATCTTCTTCCACAGCTTACATGGGATCCGGTCACTTGGCTGGAGAAGGCCTGTTTGATGATCAAGCAAAGGACACAAGCTTACACCACCCACAGCATCCAAATAGCTGCTCAACTCCTTCAACCCCTCCTGCAAAAAACATTCCAGCAACAAATTCACCAACACACACACACACACACACACACACACACATAATTGCCAAGATTGCTGCAAATTCGGATAATCATAATGAAATAGAAGGGGTATTGGGTAGTGAAAAAAACTGACAAACAAACCAGACCTCGCGTAGTTTGGCTCTCTCTGAGAGTAGCTTGCCGTTGAGCTCCTCCACATCCTCCACTGTGACCATCTCTCTCAAAAACAAAACAGAAAACAGCCAATTGCCGTCATTCACAGTCCATTTCCGAAGGAGGTGTAGAAAACAAAATTGTAGCTGTCAAGGTAAGCTTCCCGCCACTATTTCAACCTCCGGATTTGGTCAAGAAACGTGGATGCAACAGATGTGGGAAGACGAGTGGGTCTTGGGAGAAGAGGGGAGAGAGAGAGAGAGAGAGAGGAAGAAAAAGAAGAAGAAAAACAGAGTCAGAACGAGTACTCATTGTGCGCAGTGTAAATAGGGTTTTGTATTTTGTATTTCTTTAATTATAATTTTAGTTAATTGAACCAATTTTTCAAAAAAAAAAAAAAATTCTCCTTTTTTTCCATTTTAGGGAATTGCACCTATTTCCATCATAGAATTAGTAACTTTATGTTTTTTTTTTTTTTTCATTTTACATAATTGTACCTATTTCAAAAATAGAATTAATAAAATGCTCCTTTTTTAATCTTAGTTAATTGCACCTATTTCAAAAATAATTACAAATATGCATTAAGACCCTACTTATTACTTACTTACTTACTTACTTAGTACATTATTTTTGTAAATATTATAAAATTTTGAACCTATGATTTTCTTTTGGCAAGTTTTTGTTAGTTTGCAAATTGGTTTTGAAAATAAAAATTGGAAAGATGTATTTTTTTACCAAATTTTGATTTGAATTTTTATTTATTTATTTATTTTTGAGAACAATGATTATATACCAAAATTGGGTCTTTGTTTTTTTTAGAATCATCATCATGAATCTTAAGAACTAGTTGGATAATTGTTAGGGTTTGTTGTTGTTTGCAATATGCTTGGTAGTGTTGTTTGTCATTGTAGGCCTCCCTATTGTCACAAGGTGATATTGTCGTACATGGAAGATGTCAAGTTTGAAGCTCTCTTACCATTGATGCCTTCCCATTGCCAAGCTCCATGAAGAGAAAGTCCTTAACCTATGTGGAACCCAAGTGCTACTACCATCGAATATGTCTTGGTTAAACTAAAAGGCTTGGAATTGATTGAAAGGAAAAACAAAAGTAAGTGGGAGGAAATGAAAAGGAGATGAAAGGGATGAAAACTTATATCAACGAATTGAACATTTGATCAAAGAAGCAATTTATGTGAAAATTGTTAAAGCTTGTGCAAGTGAAATCTTGAAGTGGTCTATGAAGATGTAGGGCAAGAAGGAAGACGATGCCTTGCATTTTTTTCATCATAAATTGGCAACATATATATAAGTTCTTGTAAGTGTTTTTTTTCTAAAGGTAAGTTTCATGTATTGATTGTATTTGCTTTTGTATTGATGGTTTCCACTATTTAGGGCGGTGTAAGAATTTTTAGGATGCTTTTGGATTAGTATGAACATTTGTCCAAATGGTTTATTAATGCTCAGAATGACAATGTACATTTTGTGAGTTTGAAAACCTCGAATAAAACTATTGTTCATTGTTGAGAAATTATTTAGTTATTTCTAGAAGTTCAAAGTTCAATTCTTAACCAAGCTTGGGTCATTGTTACATATTAAAATTTGAACATTTGGCTCCTCAACTTTTTCATTTGAAGTTGTAGGAGAAAAACCTAACCCAAGGGAATTTATAATAGATTTTAAGAAATTTATAATGGATTTTCAAACTACAAGGGGATATGTTTGTATTTATTTATTCAATTATGATTGGCTTGATTTGGTTGGTTGGGCTTGTAGCCATTTGAGATCTTAAAACTTGGAACTATGCAACCTCATCCATCGAGTGATAACTTTGTGCATTTTTAATGATCAACATACTTTCAAAAGTTATTGATTTTTTTTCATAGTCATGGCCATTTGTTCATTTGTATGATCTATGGGTCGTAATCTTTTGTGTGTAATTAAAGATTCATGTATCTAGTTTGTAAAATTAAAAGTGTAGCTTGTTATGTACGTTTTAAACTTCCATCATGCCTACAAGGATAAAATGTGATCAATTATAAACCATCAACTCAACATGCTTATCACATTTGAATTTGAAAATGCTTGGTCAAGCTTAAAATTTCATGATTCTAACCATAAATGAACATCCTTTTTCATTTGATCAACAATTTAGGAAGTTTGTGGTGAGCAACAACACTAATATGAACATCTTGCATAACGTTTGAAACATACACCACCCCATGTATTATAACATTTTTGGCACATAAAGAACCATACACCATAGAATGTTTACTTTTATTAGTTGCAATTCACAGCATGCATGAAAATGTGCACAATGTTATCAAAACATGGTCTTTGGAAACTTTGTGAATGGTCATGAAGATGTATGAGCAAATAGTTTAAAAGTACGATACAAAATGATGGGAATTAAGCACACATCTTTTTGCATGTCTTGTGATGCATTGATGCCCAAGTTACACACATGTATCGTGTAAAACGCTTGGGGTGCACAATGTGACCTTCATGATTTATTTATTTATTTTAAAAAGTTGTTTATACAAAATTGGTTTCCAAAACAATGAGATGCAAAAAATGATATTTGATAACTTAGCACACATCAACATGGTGAATCATGTGTTCGCAAATAGATCTCACACCATTCTAATGAAGATAAAAGATTAAACAATTATTTGGGATTGTTCACAAAATTTTCATCTTCATAGAATAATCTTATAACAAAACATTTGGACTCAGTAAATGTAATAGATGTCAATATTCAATTCAACAAATTCATAAATTTTTCATTAGTATGAACATTACAACATTTGTCATGTCCTTGCCAATATGATGTGTGATGCAATCACATGGTGTCAAACATAGGCACAAGTTGTTATATATTCTTTGATATTTAAAAATGAAACTCAAATACAAAACTTCAAAAATTTGGAAGTTATTTATTTTTTCAATGATATGTGGAAATAAGAAAGCAAACTTATGTTGAACAAACAAAAGCATGCATGTAATCATGATCAATATGCAATGATTATAGCAACCATTATATAATGTAACTTTCACTAAAAATGTGATTTGTAATTGTGAATGGTTTACACAAGTATGATATAATGTTTGTAAACCATTGTGCAAGTGTAATTCTCACCATACCACTTACACATGATATCAAAACTCTTGGACATGGAATTGAAACACTTATCATGAGATTTGAAAGAGTTATACATGTGGCAAAATATAAATAAATCAATAAAAATTTAAAATTTGTAATCAATTTTAATTACTAGTAAATCAAATAAATTTAATGTTAATGTGCAACAATAAGATATATGCATGTTACCAAATTTAACTTACATGTGATCAAAACATTTGTACATGCAACCAAAACATTTGAAAATGTGATTGAAAAGATATAGGCAATTTTGACTTACAACCACAAGCTTTCAATTTGTGTTAAAATAAAAAAATTTGACCACATGGGTGCCAAATTCTTGACTAGAGACACACAAAGAAACATCTCAAAGATATTACCCTTGTTGAATAGCAATTTCGACAAAAATTTAAATAAAATAAAATTAGACACTGAAATTTTCAAAAAATAAATTGAAAAGGTCTTTTAAGAAAAAAGAATATCAAGCATCTTTTAACATATTTGGAAATATATTTTTGTGAAAATGAAATCTTCAAAACTAAATAATTATTTGGCAAAAACCCAATGAGCCTGATATTTAACTATGGTATACTTAAATATGATCAATGATTTTTTTCTCATGTTTTGATCTACCTTAATCGGTGAATTAATATTGAAGGAGTGTTTCAATTTCCAAGGATGGTGTCTACAAATTTAAAGGAGTGCATATAATTATTATGAGGCAATATTTATTTCAATGGTGTTGTGCAGAGCTTTAAGTGAGCATGCGACTAATAAACAAGGTAAAGCAATAAGAAGTTGCAATAATAAGATAAATATAAATTATGTTTAGATGCAAATAATTTAACCATGGCCATGATATTTCTTCAAATTAATTTTAACACATTTTATTTTATTTTGTGATGAGACTTTAACTATGTTCCCAAATTTGAATATGTATGATAACATTGGTCTAGGATTAATCTTTCAAATGCAAGGGAGAGGGGATAGAATGAGGGTTCAAATTTGGATGGAAAACACATTCCTAACCATCAACCGAATGAATTTAATGTATGTTCAATGGATGATATGCACGTCAATACTCCCTCAATCTGAAGGTTAAGCATTATGCAAGTTTAAGCCTTCGAAAGCGACCTTCCCAACATGCGAGTCAATAGTCAGCTATTGCTTCAAGTGATGGGTGTTCGTTTCAAGAAGACTTAGCTCTTCATGCCATACCTACCTACCTACCCACTTTATATTACTTGAGAGATGTAATATGTTGTCGTGAATACTCAATTTAAACTCATCTTACACAAATGTACAATGGAGTTGGTTTTTGTGTTGGTAGAGCTTTTCCTACATAACCTGGTTTGCACTCACCTGCAATGTTTTGTCTGTTATGGAATTTTGTAATGTAGCCAAACTGGTAGATCATGTATAAGGAAAAAGATTTGACCAAATCTGGCTATAAAGTACAACCTTTTTAATCAACCTTTTTTTATGTATTTGGTTACTTAAATGGAGTCAAAATATAGAGAACAAATCTGCCAGTTTTACTTTACTATATTTTTCTGATTTCTGGCAGTTGAAACTTGAAACCCAATTTTTATTGTTTATTATTTTATGTTTTTGGCAGACTTTTTGCTTTTTTTGACCTTTAAAAAAAAAAAAAAAGCTTCTGACAAGCTTTTTTTTTTTTTTTCAACTTGTTGAAATTTCACATCCTAGTGACTTAAAAAAAAGAAAAGGGGGGTGGGGTGGGGGCAAGAAAAAGGCCCAAAGTCACCATATTATGAGGAAAATTTAAAGGGGTTGCTAACCTTTATGACTAGATTGAGCTTGTGGCCCCATACTTTTCTTGATCCCCTTATTTGCAACTACCCTTTTTTAGCATATAAAAGACACCATAAGATGTTAAATACATCTGACTATTGTGTCCACACTCTGAACACCACCAAAAAAAAATAAAAAATCAGTTCCAATCTAAAACCCTAAACCCTAAAAACACTTTCACCAAAGAAACCAGTTGTATTAAAATAAAACTTCCAACAAAAGATGAATCCAATGTGATGATAGTCCATGTCCTTATATGGGGGTAGGGTAGGGCCCAACAAAGTACAGTAGCAGAAGAGCAGAAGAGCAGAAGCAGTAGCAGTAGAGCAGCACAGGTCCAAAGAAACCCAGACCACACTTTGCAATTGCAAGAAGGTACACAGGAAAGCACATGAAAGAGATGAGCTTTGTGCTGGGCTGGGCTGGCTACTGGGGCTCTCACACACACTCTCTCTCTCTCTACAGAGATTTGCCACTACAATCTCTCAGGCCTTTTCTTTCTTTCTTTCTTTACCCAGCCACAGTTTGGATGGATGCAATGGGCACACAACAAAACTAAAACTATCCTCATCATCACTTTTGGGCTTTTGTTTGCTTTATGGAATTCAGTGCCACCAGCAGCACTTTTTTCTTTCTAGGGTTGTGTGTGTGAGTCTTCTCTTCTTGAGAGATGCACCACCCTCTGCAAAGAAACCCCACTACCACATATAGTACAACATAGCTAACCACTTGTGGTTAGTTACATTAGCTCACATTAGCTCACTTAGTTAATTATTAGAGTGGTTAGCTATGGGATTAACCACCCTGGGTAGTTAGATAGATAGATAGATAGATAGATAAGTTAGATATGGGACAGAATTCATTCAAATGAAAAAAGTTTGTCTCTATTCCACACATCGTTCATTCATCCATCCTGCATGGTGCATTGCTGGGTGCTGGTTCCAGGCTGGGTGTACAGACTTTGCAGACTTGGGTGGATTTTTGTAGTGTAATTAGAGGGCACATTCCACCCCGTAATGTTTGACCTGCCTAGGCTACTAAACGACCTACCGACCCATACGGGGCATACACATAAGTTGGTACCTATGTTACTTTCTCACCCACCCACCCAATGCTACTTTGCTACCTACCCAATGCTACTTTTCCAACCTACTCAATGCTACTTTTCCAACCTACCCAATGCTACTCTTCCAACCTACGCAATGCTACTCTTCCAACCTACTCAATGCAACTTTCCAACCTACCCAATGCTACTTTTCCCACCGACCCAACGCTACTTTTCCAACCTACCCAAGGCTACTTTTCCAACCGACTCGATGCTACTTTTCCAACCTACGCAATGATACTTTCCAACCTACCCAATGCTACTTTTCCCACCAACCCAATGCTACTTTTCCCACCACCAACCCAATGCTACTTTTCCCACCGACCCAACACTACTTTTCCAACCTACCCAATGCTACTTTTCCAACCTACCCAATGATAATTTTCTGACCTACTCAATGCTACTTTCCAACCTAACCCGATGCTACTTTTCCAACCTACCCATGCTACTTTCCTACCTACCTATGCTACTTTCCGACCTACCAAGAACATGGATGTAGGGTCAGTGGGTCCAGAGTTGGTACCTTGTTGTTGTTGTTGTTGTTTGGATATGCCTCTATTGTTATTATTGTTGTTGTTATCACTGCAAGTAGACGTAGTACTGGCCCCGGCCCACCAGCAACAGCAGCAGCAGAAGAAGTAGCAACAGCACGACATCTTCTGACCGGATTTGCAGCATTCTTGGCAGCATTTGCAGCTAGCTAGCTACAATGGGAGTGATTTCATGTGGAGCTCTCTCCCCTCAAGCAGCGCAGAGAATTCTTGAATATACTCTCTATACTCTCTATTTCTACCTCTTCACACAATTGCAAAGCACACATGAAGCATTCATTGTTCTCTTCAGCAGTAGTAGTACTCTGTCAATCTCCATCTCCATCTCGGAATGTTTTTTTTTCCCGCAGATCTGTATACATATGTGCAGTTGTCTGAGCGAGCTAGCTTAGCTAGCTAGCTCGCTCGCTCATGTTCTTATATATATAAATTCTTGTTGTAACATGTTGGTGAAATATATCAGGTGTATGTGTATGTATATCCGGGATCTGCAAGAGATGAATAATGCTTAATTTGTTGTGAAGAAGCTGTGGCAGAAGCTGGCAGGCAAGCTTGTTGTCGATGTTGCTGCAGGGCGCAGTACTAGCCTATTGGTCCAGAGAAAACTGTGTATTAGTTGCCGTTGCAGTTCATATTGTGCTAAGTTTGAAGCCTTGCTACCTATCTCCAGTCTAATTCTTGTTGACGATTGTGCAGGTTGCAGCTGGGGGATTCATGCTTTGCTGCAACAATCGTGAAGATTTGTAGTAAACTTTGCCTGGCTTTTCTTTTCTTGTATTGTTGTCGACATGGGGAGGAAGAGGGTGTTGGCGTTGGGGCCAGCTCTGTCCCGGATGCGCTTTGTAGACAACGGTCGGGCATACGAGAAGCTGATCCAAGGCGGCCATGATGAGCAGCAGCAGCAGCAGACAACAACAGGCCGGATTAAGTCTAATTCTTCGTCTTCGACGTCGTCGTCACGCTTCTGGGCTGGAGTAAGTTGGAGACGCAAGAAGACATCGAAGAAAAAGAAGAAGAAGCTAGTAGTGGAGAAGCTGGGTAATAAGAATCACGAGCGTCGCAGAAGATTACACTTCAAGGTGTCGAAGCAGCTGCGCATCAAGCTGCTCATGTCACCTCTGCTGCTGCTGAAGAAGCTGCGTGACTCATATGTGCGGATGATTCTGGCGTTAGAGCGTGACTGTGGCGAGTACGGTGGCGCTCTTGCCATGAGCAGCTATCCCATATATCCCTTGTACCTCTTCGCCTGACTACGTCTAGCTGCTGCTGTCGATCGATCTACACAGCAGCACTAGAATCGAGGCCGCAGCTCTTCTAGCTAGCTCTTCGAGTCTGCCAGACTTGGAGCTAGCAGCTGCTGCTGCTGCTGTTGCATGATCAACAAAACTATAGCTCTCTCACAATGGATTGTCTTTTGTTCCAAGCATTTGTAGCAGGAACAAACTAGTTAAACAGTTTCTGAGCTTCTGAGCATATACTATATCATCATCTAGTGGGAAGATTTCCTTGAATCTTATACACTACAACTATTATAATTTCCAGCTCTTCACAAAACCGGATTGATTTTTGTTTTGTTTTGTTTTGTTTTCATGGGCCTCCAGATCAGTCAAAACTGTACAAGAATATGCAAGTAAGTGGAAGAATTAATGTTGAACCGATCTTGAGCAGCTTGTTTTCACATTGATCTACTAATCTATTGAAATGCCTAGCATGGGAATGTGGAAGAGTTCTAGCTTGTTCAGATGAGACATACTTGAGAAACTCCCTTGGCATTTGAGCACACATCAATCTACCTGCTCTTCATAATCATCTTCTTCTTCTCCTGCTTGTTCTTCCTCCTCCACATCATCAACTTCTCCTCCTCCTCCTTGTTCTTCCTCCTCCACATCATCATCTTCTTCTCTTTCTTGTTCTTCCTCCTCCACATCATCATCTTCTTCTCCTTCTTGTTCTTCCTCCTCCACATCATCATCTTCTCCTCCTCCGCCTCCTTGTTCTTCCTCCTCCACATCATCATCTTCTTCTCCTCCTCATTCTTCCTCCTCCACATCATCATCTTCTTCTCTTCCTCGTTGTTCTTTCTCCTCCACATCATCATCTTCTTCTCCTCCTCGTTCTTCCTCCTCCACATCATCATCTTCTTCTTCCTCCACATCGTCATCTTCTCCTCCTCCACATCATCATCATCTTCTTCTCCCTCTTGTTCTTCCTCCTCCACATCATCATCATCATCATCATCATCTCCTCCTCCTTGCTCTTCCTCCTCCACATCATCATCTTTTTCTCCTCCTTGTTCTAACTCCTCATCATTGAATGTCATCATCTTTTTCTTCCTCATCACCATTTCTTTTTTTTGGGCTTCTTCTTCATCATCATCATCGTCTTCTTCTCTTTAGAATTTTGAAGTTCCAATTTTAGGTACAAATGATATTCATGCAAGTAACAAAATTTGAATGTACAAGAACAAACTCAATCAATGATTAGCTCCATATTGCACATTATAAAGAATTTTCATGTCAAGTCTTGTTGTTGGTTTTTAATTTCTACTATCTTTGTTGTAGCAAAGTTGAATGTGCAATCAATCATGATTCGTAAATTATACAATGCCCAAGCAAGTTTATTGATTATTAAATGTGAATTAGAAAAGATGATTGATGAATCCCTTATAAGAAAGGGAATTATTCAAAAGCTTGTGAGCTTGAAAGGAAACTGTTCTTTCCTTTCAAAATTAACCTTGAAGGATCACCATTCTTGTCATTTTCATTAACCACAAGAAGAATTTTGATTATACTATCATTCAAGCTCCTTGATTTTTATGTTTAAAAAAGATGATTCTCTTACAAGAAAAAGTCTTTCTAAATAATAAGTTTTAGTAGCATCTTATAATTATCATGAGCACAAGAAGAATTTGGGTGAGTGTTTCCTTATCATCGATATGATCAATTGAATATATCTTAACAATGTTTCCATTCGAAGAACTTGTAAATGTTGAATGTTTTCAAAGTATGATGGAACATTTAGTTAATTGATTTCAAATCTAGTTTTCATATATATGTGACTTTTAGTGTGATTGTTGCATGAATGTTTTTAATTTCAGGACAAACAAAAACAAAGGGTTATTATTGTGTCTTTCAATGATTGAATTCAAATGTGAATTAAGATTTATGCTCAACATAATCACAATTAAAGTATGTTGTTAAGAACCATTATGAACCAACACCATTGTATTGAATTAGGTTTGACCAAGGCCTATTGAATATTTTTATTTTTTAGCTTTGGTAAATGAATTTTTTAATGTTGAAGTTTTTGGAATGTAACAAATATTATTAATGGAAGAATATGTTATGTCACACATTTACAATTGGTTAATTTGTTAACATTGTGACACAATTGAACATTTCAACCTTAGGTTTGAATATGACTATTGACAATGGGATGGGTTTTTAGTTGCATTAGACTTGGTCAACAATTTATTTTTTGTTTGATTTTTAAAATTTTCAACATATGGGGTCAATAATTATTCAAATTTTGGTCAAATTTTTTTAATTTTTTTTGTTGAAATCAATTGTGTATTATAATATTGCAGTGACAACATGATAAAGTATATTGAAAAAGTTGATGAATTAAAGGTGAGTTAAAAGTGAAACAATTTTTGACATTTAAATACAAGAAAATATATTCAAGCTTCATAATGAAATTATTTTTCTTTGCATTGAGTTTAATATACATAGATTTTGACTTTTGAATAGTAAAAGTAGAAAGAAATACTTTTGAAATTGACTAGTCAAAATGGTGTTCAAAAGTACCTTTTCATTAAAAAAATTTAAAAATAAATATGTATTGAATTAAAACATACATATCATTGTATATTCAATTGAAAAAAAAAAGTGTTTTCTCCACATTAGAACCTACTTGAAACATATTCTAAACAAATGTTATGTTGTGAAAAGTAAATTTCAAAATATATTTGCATTTTTCAAAACCTATTTTCAAATTATTTTGACAATGAAAAATTTGCAAATTAATTCCCAATAATGAAAAAGTATTTTTGTTTATCATTTGTGTAAAAACATTGAATTTGTAATTTTTTATATTGGGTTTCATTGCTATCTTTTATCAACTTAATAAAAATATTACAAAGGTAAATTATTTGTATATTTAATTTTTTTTTTGGCCCATTAAATCTTAAATAGTTCAAATTATACAAAGAAAATACCAATTTTGGTTGTGTGACGAATGAAATTTAAGAGGCAAGTGCATGTTTTGTGTCACAATGGCAATTTTTTGTGATGCGAGTGTAAATTCAATGATTAATTTGTATTTTAAATACTTGTATTTCCTAATTTGGTTATAAGCATTTAGTTCGAGACTATTAACTTGAGTATGTATATGATATATGTATTTGTTATGTGTACAACTTGCAAAATTACTTGAAGGTTAGATTCCATATGGATTGAATTTAGTTTTGTTGTAATTTTTTAAAAATGTTTTAACAAATGAAGGAATTTAAATTAAACATCTATTATGAAAACAAATGATACAATCTAATTTGGTTTTATCATCTTGAATACTTGGCAAAAAATGTAAATTATTTAGTGTGAAATCATATATATTTTTGGAATTGACAAGGAAGTTGAATATGTAATGTTGATTTTTTTTTTCAAAAAAATGAAATCAACCTAATTCATACTTAGGATCAAAAGCATCAAATTGCACCATCATATTCTCCTTAGCTTATTGAAAATGAAAATAAGAAAACATTATGAGTTTGTGAAGTTTGTGGACACTTTTGTGTGAGTGCTAACTAATATTTTATTTTGAATTTTTTAATCATGAATTGCCTTCATTTATTTAATTATTTAATTAAGTCCACAAACTTACATGAGTTTTTTTATTTAGACATTACTTTGTTTCAAGTAAATGTATTTTGACCTTAGCCTTCAAAGTGAAAGGTTTTGGGTCCCAAGCCTTTTCAAGCTTCTTCAGCGTCAATGAATGGATTTTACATCTTTTATGCATCCAATGAATGATTTTCTGACAATCTTCATTCATCCGTTCTCGAAGTCAAGGGTTTTGTGTTGAACGGTTTTAGGGTTTGGGAATGTCCCCCGTCCCCCCCCCGGGTTATTGATGACGGTGGTGTTTCATGTCGGCGAGAAGGACACATGTCTGTCCGGTTTCAACAAATGTGGAATGCAGTTGGCGGGGATCCAGGGAGCAAGATTTGGATTCTCTCGTACCAACGCGATCCAGAATCTGCTGCAATCACCGCACCTCTCGAAGATTTCTGCTTGCTCGCTGGCCGGATCGAGCGCTCCTGGATTGCTCGCTTATGAGGAGATAGATCTGAGCAAAATTGGTGAAGAATCCACGCACCAAGACTCAACCCTAGTCATGCATGCTCACCGCGAGCGCATCCATCGTCGTCCTCGTCCTCGTCATCATGCTGATGCAACGAGCATGACGTGCCGTGTTTGCAGCAGAATCATGATCGGGATCTTCGGACACATCACTACCCAAAGCCACGCCATGGAGTGTAGAAAGTAGTAGAAAGGAGAAGAAGAAGAAGAAGAAGAAGAAGCGCACTAGAAATACTAAACCCTGACCGCAACAGAGGAGGCCGTAGGATTGCAGCAGCAATCAATTTCGGAGAACAAGACCATCAAAACCATCATCATGGCCATGGGAGGAGTGTTCAAGCAAACGAAGGTGCAGGAATTGGTGCAGCACAAGGGGCGTTTGGTCGAGGTTCCCTACACGGCCACGGTGGGGGACACGCTCAACGCATTGCTGGCCAAGAATATTCTGGCGGTGCCTGTGGCAGCGCCGCCGGGGCAATGGGTGGGAGCGGGCGGGTCCATGATTATGGAGGCAGATAAGAGCACGGGGCAGATGCGGAAGCAGTACATCGGGATGGTGAGTGTGCTGGATATCCTCATCCACATCGTGGAGGAGGAAGGCGGCGAAGACGACTTCGCGGGTCGCCTCTCCTCTACTATCGCCTCTGTCATTGGTCACTCCCTTGAAGGTCTCAGTCTCTGGACTGTCAGCCCTAATGCCTCGTAAGGCTCTCTTGCTCCCCTGTCCTTTCTGTGTGTGTGTGTGTGTGTGTGTTTTCTGTTCACAATTATGATGATTAAGGGTAAGCACATTAGGGTAATGCAATGTGATGATCAAAGGTACCCAATGTGGATGATGGGCAGGAGAGAGTTCTTGTCAGAAGATGGAAAGGGTTCTTGCAAGAAGATGGAAAGAGTTCTCACAAGAAGACTGAATGAGTTTCTTAGAAGAAATGAAGAGATTGCAGTGACTATGAGGAACGGTTGCATATGAACTGGCCAGTTAAGTCTTGGTGACAAATGCTTTTTTTTGTTCAGGGTATATGAGGCGATGGAGCCCATGAGTAAAGGCATTCATCGGGCTTTGGTTCCTGTGGAGAGCTTGATGCATCAACCACAACATGCACCCGTGGAAATTATGGAGTCGTCACCAGGCTACCACATGCTGACACAAACAGACATGGTGCGGTTTCTGCTTGTACATGCCAAGGAGCTGGAGTTTGTGACAGGGCTCAGCGTAAGCACATTAGGGTTAATGCAAACCAGTGTGTTTGCTGCCCCAAGCAATATGAAGGTGATGGATGTTGTCAAGTGCATGCGCAACGTGTCCCTTGCAGCTGTTGCAATTGTGGAGAATTCGCCTGACATCTCCCCTGATGATCCTATGCTTGTCATTGTGAGTATACCCTTCTCCTTCCCGATAACTGGCTAGAAACACAATGCCTTGCTTCTCCTGTTGGAGATCATGAGTGAGTAGACCCACTGCTTAAAGTGCACATGTTTTGTTAATGTAGCACAGCTCAGCAGCTTCTTCCCTTTATACAACATGATGCAAAGAATTTCTCTTCATGTTGAAATCAGTGGTAGCTATCCATGGGGCTTTGAAGCTTTCCAGGTTGTCCTGACTCTGATGCATGTCCACAAGAGTAGGTAGTCAGTCCTGTTGCTCTTGTTGCAAAATCATTCGAGGTGAAGAACAGACATGTATGACAATTGAATGTGATTGATTTTGCAACAGGGGCGTGGCAGGAAGCTTTTGGGCAAATTCTCAGCAAGTGATTTGCGAGGTTGCACAGCCGAGGTACTTCAGGCCTGGTCATCACTGTCAATCATGGACTTCTTTGGCAAAGCAAGTGTGGCACAGCAGTTTGGGGTGGGAGCAGCAGCAGCATATCACAAGGAGGGCTCTTTTGACTCCCGTGAAATGGTCTCCCCTCCTGTAACATGCTATCTTACTTCATCCCTCCAAGAAGTGATGTCAACAGCTTTGCAGAATCATGTTCATCATGTATGGGTTGTTGATAACCAAGGTCTGCTTCTAGGTGTTGTGACATTTTCTGACATTATGAAAGTGGTGCGGAACTTCCCTTCAAAACAGCTTTTTTAGTGCCACATGTATGTAATACACCCATCAGTCAACATGGCGCTTCAGTTTTGGAGGCGAGGACTGAAGCTTCATCTGTACAGGTAGCACCACCTGCCCACTGTAGTGGACTTGTGAACCCTTTGTAACATTCTAGGTTTAAAAAGAAACATGCACCACTGAGTGGTAAACAATTCAGCATGCTCTCTCATCCAACCGAACATAGCAGATTCGTGCAATTTTTCCACAAGCACATTTTGCTTACTACTGGACTTGTGCATTGAATTTTCAACGCAGGAGAGAGTGGCTCTTCTTCTACATGGGATCAATGGAGGGTGGCTGCTCTAACATCTTCCATTCCAGCTTCCCACATTGCAAAGCCAACTTGTAACAGCATCTCACCAAATTTTCTCATTACCTTGTTTTAATAAAATCGAAAAGATGATTCTCCAGCTTTTCTTGTTTTCCTTATGAGAGGTCATGAAATGAAATAGTAACCTTCACAATCCCTGGTAACAAACAACACTTCACACATTCAATCTTCTTCTGGAGAATCCAATCTGCGTGGACCGATTGTGGACCCACTTCCTATCCTCTCTTCTACCTCGGTACTTCCTGTTGTTGGTCGGCAGTATAGCAAATTCATACTTGCTGTTGGTATAGCTGTAGCTGAGCAAGGACTCGGTCCTTTTGTAACATTTTTGAAGGGCATCTTGTATTCATATAATGTGGTAGCTAAGTCTGGCCCCACATTTTCAGAAGAATGCCTCCACAGGCTTTAACTTGTCGTTATAGCTAAGTCTGGCCAACATTCTTGGAATGTGTGGCAAGCTTACCGCATATCATAAAGCCATGAGGCAAATGTTCTCATGAACCTAAACGTATGAGGATCTCTTCAAATGTACTTAGGAGAAATTTTCTCCAAGAGTGTGATGATGTCAGATCACCTCAACTCAAGTTGTATGAAATCAAAGTGGGATGACTCTAAAGAAGTCTAGTACATTAGAGGTTGAGTGTTGGATTTTCTAGAAGTCTACTAGATCTAGAGGTTAACCAGGACTACGGGAACCTACAAGAGTGCACAAGTTATTGTGAATAATTGACCTGCTGAGACTATCAAGGGTAACCAGCTTGATAACCAGACATAATCTACATTTGAGAGGTTCGAGAGCAACCCCGGAACTATCTTGTTTGTGGATGAAAAGTTTTGGAACTTTAGCTTGTAGATGGATGAAGGAACAAAATGTAACCCTCCTCTCAATGGATGAAAACTCATAGAACCTTATGTTGGTTTGGATGAAGTATGCAAAGAAGGAAAAAAAAAAACATGTGTTTCTCATGGTAGTTGGTAAAGCTTGAGGTTGTGGGCTCTACCATGCACATAAAGACCCTTTATACCATGAGTACAAAAGAGTCTAAGTAAGATACAATTTATTGCATGAAAAAATTTGTGCAAGAAGCAAAGCTAAAATTTGGTCTTGGGTGGAGGAAATTTTGTAGAAATGACCAAGAAAAAAAGGTACACACATCTATCAAGAGTTGATGTACCAATTTGGTTGGTTGGGTTTTCATGTGTATTTCTGAATTCTTCGATGTTTAGGGTTTAATTATCACCTCTCTAACGAGGGCTTTTTCTTAAGAATGTGAAGGTAACAATGAATGTGTTGGTTCACTTCGAGGGCTTTTTCTTAAGAATGTGAAGGTAACAACGAATGTGTTGGTTCACCTCGGTTGCATTGTTGTTATGTTTTTCTTCGATTAGGGTTTAGGGTTTATCACTTTGCTTTATTAATCACAAGTTTGTTTTAGAAAATTGTCAAAACTGTAAAATACTGGGCAAAAAGGTGTGTTGAAATGTGATGAAATTTTCTCTAAATATGTTTTTTTTTTCCTTAGAAATTTGACAAACTCTTTATTATTATTATTATTATTATCATTATCATTATTATTAATGATAATAATATTCTTTTCTTAAATTTTTGTGGTTGAAATTTGTTTTCGAGAAAAAGAAACAGGTTAAGGGAATGGTAAAAGTTTTTAAGGGATTAATTCCTGAATCCCAATAGTGATTTTAAAATCTTGTCAAAATAAAAATTATTTTCAGCTTATTATCCAAGGCAAAAATATTATAAAAAATCATGGAAATAAATAAATAAATACTTAGCATTTTGACTGATTGTGATTTTTTGGTGGTGAAATCTAGCTATTTTAAGAAACATTATTTGAAAAAAAAAAAAAAAATTTGGAAAAAACAAGTTTTAAAAGGGTAAAATCTTTTTTCCCAGAAAAAAATCATTCTTTTACAAAACCCAAAAAAATTTCAAAAAAAAAAACACCAAATTGGATTTATATTAAAATTA